>PPYE01432382.1_pt1 | contig 147403 bp, 127 predicted proteins | sample 1559881 | NCBI WGS metagenome assembly PPYE01 (sample SAMN08240022, study PRJNA423297) | Human gut metagenome, whole genome shotgun sequencing project. | reverse complement strand
ACATAGTATCCGTATATACACTTTTACGGGCTGTCAGAAGAAGTATCTCTTTTTTTCCATTCTTTGATAGTTTCCAACCTCTGTTTGACCTGTTTTTCCTCTCCCTGATCCGTAGGAAAATAGTAGACCCGGTCTTTCAGGCAGTCAGGCATACACTGCATATGTGTCAGCTTTTCCTTTGTATTATGAGCGTATTCATATCCTTTTCCATAATCCAGTTCCTTCATGAGTTTTGTAGGTGCGTTGCGCAGAATCAGTGGAACAGGCTCTGCTTTTTTGTCTTTCATATCTTCTTTGCAGGCTTCTCTTGCTCTATAGACTGCATTTGACTTAGGTGCCATGGACAAATAGATCACCGCCTGCGTCAAATTCACATCACACTCCGGCATACCCAGGAAATGACACGCCTGATAAGCAGACACAGCAACCTGCAGAGCATTGCTGTCTGCCAGACCTACGTCTTCGCTGGCAAACCGAATCAGCCGCCTTGCAATATACAGAGGATTTTCTCCTCCTTCCAGCATTCTGCTCATCCAGTAGACTGCAGCATCCGGATCGCTGTTTCGCATGGATTTATGAAGAGCAGAAATCAGATTATAATGTTCTTCTCCGTTTTTATCATACAGAAGAGATTTTCTGCTGATACACTGTTCCAGTCCCTGATCAGTCACTGTAATGCCTTCTCTGCTGATTTCTCCATTCAGCACTGCCATTTCCAGCGTATTCAGCGCTGTTCTGGCATCTCCGTTAGAAAAAGCGGCAATAGCTGTCAATTGTCTTTCCGCAATATGCACCCTCTGTCCTCCGAATCCCGAAGGACTCTTTATGGCATATTTTAAAAGCTTTACCAAATCTTTCTCTTCCAGTTCTTTTAACACGAATACTTTGCATCTGGAAAGTAAAGCTGAATTTACCTCAAAAGAAGGATTTTCTGTAGTTGCTCCGATCAAGGTAATACTCCCCTTTTCTACAAAAGGAAGGAAAGCATCTTGCTGGGCTTTATTAAATCTGTGGATTTCATCAATAAAAAGCACCGTTCTTTGTCCCATCCGTCTTCTCGATTCCGCTGTATTCATCACATCTTTGATTTCTTTTATCCCGCTGGTGACCGCACTGAAATTAATAAATTCCGCCTTCGTCTGCCCTGCAATGATGCTGGCAAGTGTTGTCTTCCCCACTCCCGGCGGTCCCCAGAAAATCATAGAAGAAATCTGGTCCTTTTCAATCAGCTGCCGAAGTATTTTCCCTTTTCCCAGCAAATGTTCCTGACCAAAAAAGTTCTTCAGATCTGTGGGTCTTACCCGTGCCGCCAGGGGTGCAGTGCGTTCCCTGTCGTCAAACAGGGTTAATTGTTCCATAATAATTCCTCCTCTAACGCAAAAAGATGGGATGCTAAATCCAGCCATGTACACCGAAAATTATTCCTCTTTTTTGAACCGCTGCATTTTCAGTTGGTCTCTTTCAAAAATAATCTGTACACCGTACATACGTAAACGCAAAATAGCAAGTACCTTGACATTTTTAGACGGCTGCTTTGCAGCCGCCGGTATTTAAACTTTGCGGATTCTTTCTGGTAGTTTTTCTGACCATGGCAGAAGGTCTTCTAAAAAGGAACGGTCCTTATCGTCCATATGTTTTGGGATCTCTTCCAAGAGATACTTCACATAATCAAAAGGTTTCAGGTTATTCGCTTTTGCAGTTTCCACAACGCTGTAAATGATCGCAGAGGTCTTGGCTCCATTGATCGTATCGATCATCTGCCAATTCTTCTTCCCGATACAAAAACCACGGATGGCCCTTTCGGATGCGTTATTATCTATGGGGACTTCTCCATCCCTGAGAAATACCCGTAGATATTTTTCCTGGTTCAGCGCATAGCTGACTGCATCACCAAATTTATCCTTTCTGGATACCTTTATGGTTTTCAGGTACGCAAAAAACGCATCCACAAGTGGTCTGACAACCGCCTGCCGCTGCTTAAGCCGCTCATCGGGAGAAAGGTTATCCAGTTTCCCTTCTTCCCGGTAGATCGCCTGGATCTGTTTCATCAGCAGAAATACTTCCGATTCTTTTTGATAGGATCTGGGAATCAGCTTCAGAGCCTCATCAAATCTCCGGCGGCAATGGACCCAGCATCCGGCGATTGTCAGTTCCTCCATCTCTTTTTCTAAAGTATGGTAGACCTGATAACCGTCTGTCACGCAGATGCCGTCATATCCTTTCAGGAATTCCCGCGGATGGGATGCATTTCTTGTCTGCTGGTATTCATACAGGACGATCTGTTGGTCATGATACAGATGCCCGGAACGGTATACCCACATCCAGCTTTTGGAACCGGCTTTCCGTCCATCATGGTTTACAAGCACTGGTGTCTCATCTGCCTGGATCACATGGTAAGAATACAATCCTTTATGGAGACGGTCATAAAGAACGGATAAATATTCCTCGCCGAGACGGATGCACCAGTTTGCCATGTTCTGCCTTGTGATCTGAAGGCCATAACGCTGGAATTCCTGTTCCAGCCGGTATAAAGGTACTGCATTCACATACTTTCCATTGATGACCGCAGCTGCCAGGGATGGGGACACCAGACTTCCATGCAGCAATGCCTTCGGATGGTCTGCCTTGATCATATGTTCATCTGTTTTGCTGGCATATACGCCAATGTGATGTTCTTCCACCTCCACCTTTGCAGGTACGAAATGATATTTCCTGGAAATGGCATCCGGCAGCTGTTTCCAGCCATTGGCGCCGAATTCTGCCTCCAACTCCATGTCAGATAGATAATGGTCGATCCGTTTGACTGGAAGCCCGGAAAGATCCGATTCTTTCTTCCCCCTGCGCTTTGGCTGCTTTGGAGGTCTCAGCTCCAGGTCTTCCGGCTCCGCTGCACTAAGATCGCAGACGGCTTCTGCTTCGTTGAAAAATACGATCGTTCCGTCTATCTCACGGAAACAGATCTGGTCCGTATCTTCCATCTTTTCAGAAGACCTGCCAAAACGGTTCTGCTTACCGAGGACCACCTGCTCCATCAAAAGCTGCATTTTCTCGTTTGCTGCATGAAGTTCCTCTGTTAAGGCATTAAGCTGTTCCTGCTGCTGTAAAAGAAGCTGGATAAGGAACGGCTTATCAACGCTGTTCAGTTGTTCTTCCGTATACCTGACTGCCATAAACAAACCTCTCTTTCCTGAGTGGTATTATAGCAGGATCTGCCGTTTTTGGCTATTTTTGTTTTCTGTCACCTTCGTCATTTTGACGGTGGATAACAGTCATGAATACCTGAAAATAAAAGCCTGAAATTCAGATATTTATGACTGTTATCCACAACCTGAAAAATTTTTTCAGACAGGAGTATATAGGAACTCATAGGAACTTTCCAGGATGTGGATAACTTTAAGATTTCTATTGGACAGGGGAATACAGCATAGATGAAAACCGTTTTATTTTCTACGTTTTGCATAAATCATAAGGAGAACTCTGGATCCGGGACTTCCCCGATAGGGTTTCTGGCAATAATTTCCAGCCCCTGCATCAGCATTTGATACTGGTCTGTGGTGATCTCCAATGCTTCATCTTTTGTGCGGGGCCATCGAAAGCTGCCATTTTCAATCCTCTTGTACAGAAGGAGAAATCCATCGCCTTCCCAAAGTAATCCTTTTATCCGGTCCGTACGCCTGCCACAAAATAGGAATAATGTATTCTTATCATAAGGGTCCAGTTGGAACTGAAAGCGTATAATCCTGGCTAAACCGTCAATCCCCCTGCGCAGATCTGTAAATCCGGCCGCTAAATACACTTTTTTGAATCCAGTACCATCATTGAGCATCCATCATCACTCCCAAAAGTGTTTTTAGAAATGAGGGGGAGGCCTGGTCAGTGATCTCCAAAGTGAAGTTATTTCCATTTCTGATCACGGCAGCAACCTTATGTTCCGGTGCCAGATTTTCGGAATGGATCGCAGAGGAAGGAACTTCTACAAAAGCCTGGGTATTCTCAGCAGCTGCCAGATAAGCCTCCCGGACTTTCCGGAGCCTCCAGTAATAACTTGCTTTTGTAATGTCATGCAGCTGACACCATTCGTCGATCTTCATTCCCTGCGGACGGTTCTGGCAGTCTTTGACCAGTTCAGCCCCTTTTTGGACTTCATAATGGTGAGTCTATTATCTCACATATGATAATTTTGAAAAGGTACTTGCTATTTTGCGTTTACGCCTTTACATTCAACAATCAGCAGATTGCAGTCATTGGTGCCTCGTTTATGCAGGATCAAATCCGGATAGCATCCGTTCTCCCATCTGGGAAGCCTTTTATATTCATCTATATCCCTGTTATATTCTGCATCGAGATTATACTTTTTCAGCATTTTATTTTTCTCTATATATTGATTCAGATATATTCCGAATCGGAAGCAGATACTTCTTTCATAGGCATGGAAGTCTTGGATGTCTTCTTTCAAGATTAAATCCTGATCATATAAATATAAATCTTCTCTTGCTTTCTGCAGGCATTTAAATAGTTCTTGTTTTATACGCTTATTGCGATTCATGTCGCATGTTTCCGGGGATTTAGAAATATTCATAATGTGTACCTGCTTTCTTGCTTGGCGGTAAAAAATATAGGCAGTGTTTTTTAAGTTCTTGCCAGATTTTTAAAGTACTAATTCGGCACGGATTATTTATGGTAATAAATATCATAATTTAAAGAAATCATTGCAGATTCCAGTTCACTGACTTTCAGTTGGCGGACGGCGCAAATTGTAATTAACGTATTTTAATGTTCCACGGTACTGGCAAATTTGTGATAATGCTCCGGCTCCTCCATTTCCTAAAAGAAAATTCCAATTGTGCCATCGAATCCAGCGAATGGTATCAGATAACCGATTTTTCAAATATCGCACACGCTCTGTTCATGCATATTTAGATTATATCATATTCTAATAAAATAATAGATATTATACTTGACTGTTGTCCTCTACTTACAAAATTTCTGTCTAATGACTATATACTGTATGCAGACGGTTTCTACAAAAAGTTTCAATACATCTCATGTTCTTATTAAACTGCAGGATCCAGATACTGAGTCACATCAAAAACCAGTTTCAATACATCTCATGTTCTTATTAAACTCTAACTGCTCTATCAATCCAGTGTACGAAAATGAGTTTCAATACATCTCATGTTCTTATTAAACTTGGGCGCAACATACACATTCTTTCCGTAATCATCGTTTCAATACATCTCATGTTCTTATTAAACGCGCCGGCTTAGACTTTGCCAAAGAAATCATTTGCGTTTCAATACATCTCATGTTCTTATTAAACGAGATGCCGGGGGCAGGGCATGTCCGCTTTGAATTAGTTTCAATACATCTCATGTTCTTATTAAACAATAGAACTTTCAACCTCGTTCCGCCACTGCGCCGTTTCAATACATCTCATGTTCTTATTAAACAATGCTGGGGTATAAGTCAATCATTTTTCTTTCAAGTTTCAATACATCTCATGTTCTTATTAAACTTACCTCCAAAATAAGTACGGAAAGAATAAATACAGTTTCAATACATCTCATGTTCTTATTAAACTTTAAACAGAGGTGATTAATATGCGGATTATAAGGTTTCAATACATCTCATGTTCTTATTAAACCGTAGCATCTGCTCTGGCATGCGCGCTCTGGCTGGTTTCAATACATCTCATGTTCTTATTAAACTTAAGGACGGCGCCTTTGTAGGAGCAGACGAATACAGTTTCAATACATCTCATGTTCTTATTAAACGTATAAAGCCTACAAAGGGCTGGGCGGTAACGGGAGTTTCAATACATCTCATGTTCTTATTAAACAACTTGTAACGCCCTCTTTTCCCTGTTTATCGTAGGTTTCAATACATCTCATGTTCTTATTAAACGAAGTATCGGACAGTTTCTTTCTAATATAGATTGGCGTTTCAATACATCTCATGTTCTTATTAAACTATATGCGGAAAGCCTATTACAGGCGAAGATTAGTTTCAATACATCTCATGTTCTTATTAAACAGAAGAAAGAACAGGCGTTGCCGGACTTTATGAAAAGTTTCAATACATCTCATGTTCTTATTAAACTACCGTGGACAAGATAGGCAACAATGGCTTTGTGGAGTTTCAATACATCTCATGTTCTTATTAAACAACCGGACACGATTTCGACCTGTGCCAGGGTGCCATGTTTCAATACATCTCATGTTCTTATTAAACACTGGTGGTTTGTGCATTATTTATAATGTAAAGGCATGTTTCAATACATCTCATGTTCTTATTAAACGCTTATGGAGCAGTAGGGCTGCTTCAGGAATCTGTGTTTCAATACATCTCATGTTCTTATTAAACCTAAATAAAGCATTAACCTCTTCAGCAGTCATGGTAGTTTCAATACATCTCATGTTCTTATTAAACTCTGCCCGTTTCAATTCCACATAGGGCTCAAGCTCGTTTCAATACATCTCATGTTCTTATTAAACTGGAAAGGTCAAATTCCCGAAAATATGGTACACAAGTTTCAATACATCTCATGTTCTTATTAAACGTCATACGCTTCTGGCTTGGGGCGGGCTTTTACCAGTTTCAATACATCTCATGTTCTTATTAAACATATCCCTCTTTTATAATGACATGTCCACCTCTTGCGTTTCAATACATCTCATGTTCTTATTAAACTCAATTTTCTTTAACTAAACTCCGCTTTAACAGTGTTTCAATACATCTCATGTTCTTATTAAACTCTGATGGAAGCCCAAGACCGATTGCCATAGAAGGGTTTCAATACATCTCATGTTCTTATTAAACCCGATTCCGGCAACACCTTGGAACTCGGGACCTGGTTTCAATACATCTCATGTTCTTATTAAACGAGAGTAAGAATTACAAGGATCGAAGACCTTGACGAGTTTCAATACATCTCATGTTCTTATTAAACCAACGTATTTCCCCTATATCTCTTTTCTATCATACCCCCTACCCCTTATAAAATCAACCTTTTTTCCCATTTTTACCAACCTCATCAATATATTTTATTCCTAATGCCGATAACTAAGATTTTGTTGATTTTACAAGGGGTTTATAGCTCTTTTTTATTTTTACCACCTGGTAAATTTACAAAATCAAAGCTTCTCCTGTGCCTTCTTGTTTCTTTCCCAAAATTTCCTCCCCGAACACGTTATCGTTCATCAATTTGATGATACACACAAAGTCTTCCTCATCATTAATCACCCTATTCAACTCTTTTCGCAGTTGAATTAATTTTGAAGGTGACATTTCTCCACGAAACACGGAGTACTGGAAATGTGACAAATACTTTTTACAGACTTTAAATACTTTCTGTACTCTTTTCTCACCTACATCATAAAAAACAAACGCATAGTTGTAATTAAACTGTTTCTTCATACGCTACTTCCCTTCCTTTATAGAAAATGGCACAAACGGTTTCCCCTCTAAAATTCGTTTAATCAGTTTATAACAATCCAATTTTATTGCAGTTTGATAAGTCACCTTTCTGTGAAGCCCTTTATGTAAAAATACATTCTCCATTCTATTTTCAAATGCTTCAATAAAAATTTTTCTGCCTTCTTCGTTTAACAGACAATAATTCATTTTCTTATCAAAGTGCTTTTCTACCTGGATTCTTCGGTTATTTACAAGTTCAAAAATTGTTTTATATACTATCGCCGGTTTTAACACTTCACTTATATCAAGACTCAAAGAAAACCTGCCCTCTGACGGTTCATGAAGAAAGCTGATCCTTTGATCCAAATGGGTGCGGTAAATAACAGAAATCGTTTTTGTATAAAGCAGAGTATTCCCAAAGGAAATCAAAGCATTAACAGGATTATCCGGTGGTCTTTTTACACGTTTATTCATGACAAATTCTTCTGGTAAAAAGTATTTAAAATTCATATAAAACCGGGACCACGCCTGTCCCTCAATAGACATCAATTCTGGAATTGTTTCTGCCTGCTCTACACTTGATTTAAACGCTTTTCTCAGCCAGTCAATTGTTTCTTTAACTTCTTTTTTATCATGCTTATAGTAATGATACAACACCTCCAGAAGATTTTCTCCAATTCCAAGAACAAATGCCTTTGCAATCTCCAGCCTGGAGTTTTCAAATGTTTGTGCCTGTTTTAATACCAATTTTCCACTGTTATACTGGTCTCGCGGATAGAAGGTTCCGCTGTACCCCTGATAATAATTAAAAAAATGTATTAGAACATGGTTCTGGGCAAGAAAATCCAAAAGCTTGGTGTTTACGGATACTTCCGAAAAACAGTAGATTTCCTTTGTATTTTCAATCGGTATGTATACATTATTCCCATTTTTCCTGAAACAGAGAGAATTGTCTTTTCTGCTTAATTCTCCAGGCGACATAATATATCTTGTGCTTCCCATAAAAACTCCTCCTACTTTTTCTAAATGTAACAGTAAGAATAATATGCGCATTTTTTGCAATGTTTTGCATTCAGGACCTCCGGTACTATATCCTGAGAAAGCAAATTTTCTACTTCTGTTATAATCTCTCTTAACTGTTCTTCCTCCTGTTGTGTCAGTTCATAAATAACCGCACGGCTAGTTCTCTTGTTTTTCTCTACAAATTCCAGCCTTCCCTTTCGGATAATACCCTTCTCCTTTAATACCAGAAGATAATATAACAACTGCCATTTACTTGCAGTTTCATCTGCATCCGATTTTTTGATTTCTGTCAAATACTCCTTCGTCAAACGATCCAGACGTATATTTTCTAAAACAATTTCTGTATCTTTATTTTTCTCTGCTTTTTCCTCATGAATCGCCTTTCCAATCCTTACAGTTTCGCTGTCATCCTCCAGGTTCATCCGATTTCCATGGAGATAACACTGACGCTTACAGTGAAAATAATAATTAATCAAGGTTCCGTTCACCTGCATAAATCTCCTCCTCTCCTACTACAATATATTTATGGTTAATACCCCTTACAGCCAGTAAGGAATTCTCCATCTTGTTGCTTAAGCTGTTAGAATGAGTATGGCAATAGGTCTGGTCTTCCTCTCCTAGGACTTAACGTCCGTAGAATAGTCAGCCAACCAACCCTTATTCGCAGCATTCGTTTTACGCAGGTTGAACCATCGTTTGTGTGAAATCCCCAGTAGATTGAATAGGCAATGAGTAAACCTGGTATTGACTATTGCTAATTCTTTTCAAAGGAGTCTTTATTATGAATGCTGTTGGTATCGATGTTTTTAAAGGTAAAAGTACTGTCACCATCCGCGGACCCGGCGATGTAGTTCTTATGCCGCTCTGTGATATACCCCATACCCAGTCTGCTATCAACGCTCTTATTGAGGCAGATCAAAAAACTTGACAGCGAAACTAAAGCCTGCATAGAGTATACCGGCAGATACTATGAACCGGCAGTTTGGTTTTTATATGGACCAGAAAACTGCTATGAAATCAACCTCATTTCCCTTCTGGATCAAACCTATCACGGAGCCAATGACTTCTTTGACAGCCCTGCCCGTAGTAACAGCTCACAGAAATGGTGCAAACGCAACGGTTATAACTTCAGTACCTCAAAGGCAGAAAAGATTTATCAGGGCTCTTCTGACCTGATCGCCGTATTTCTGAAAGATGACAGCATAAAAACGCTGATACGACAGACTGTCACGATGCTGAACGCATCTTCCCAGACCATGGAGGTCCTCGGCCTTAAGATAGACCAGACTGCCACCACGCTCCCGGAATACCCGCCGTTATGGCAATGAACGGTGTCGGTCCTGGTAAAAATGATTCAGGAAAACACAACCAGAAAAGTGTGCGCACTTCAAAGAAAAATCTCCAAGCCTGCGGAAAACACCGTTCCAGATCATGGACGGCTTGATCAAACGCTTTCCGGCAGATGATCCGGTCTATGCCTTCATGGACAAAAAGCGCTCAGAAGGCAAACCGCATTATGTCTATATGACTGCGGGAGCCAATAAATTTCTCCGCATTTATTACGGACGGGTAAGGGAATAGCTTTTGTGATACTCTTTTTCAACCTGTATAAAATTTTAAAAGTTCATTAATTTCTGCTTGACTTTTTATTTGCAGACTATTTTTCTACAAAAATACAGCTTCTCTGCCTGACAGTTTTTCTCTGTCAAGCTTTCCGTTTGTAAAATACATATCCCCATCCTGAACTGCATACAGATCGCCAATCTTATCAGAATAAAAAAGATCTGCTGTTTTGTCCACCTGGTATATAAAATAATTCATTTTACTTTTTACCACTGAAAGTTCGTATTGTTTCCTGGCATATGGTAAGTCTGAGTCTTTCAGCAACCTATCATATTCCTTCCAGCATAACCAGCCATCCAGTTCCTCCCCAGTCTCCAAAGAAATCTTTCTGCCAAATAAAACGGATATCTTCTGTCCATCTTCCTGGATCAGCTGCATTCTCTTTTCAATTTCCTCAAAATTGCCTCTCCCCACATCTCCTTCAAAAAATTTTTCTATACTTTTCTCTGAAGATTTCTCATTCGCTTTTATTATCTCCTCTAAAACCGGCAGATAATAATCCCCAAAGTTTTTCGTCTTTAATATTTCCTGCTGCCCGGAATCACAGAGGGTGAAATTGTGATTTGTCCTTACGTCATTGTGGTATACCAATTCTGCCTTGTCTAAATGAAAGAAATAGACCTTTGCACTATTCTTCTTACAGGAACGGTTGATCCTCCCCATAAACTGCTCCTCACTATCTAAAATCGAAATATCTTTATAACCGATATCCATATCAAGATCCACTCCGGCTTCGATCACCTGTGTCGCAATCAACAACACTGTGTCCGCCTTATTTTTTGCTGTCTGTGATAAAATACGTTTTCTGTCTATAATGTTATCATCACCTGTAAGGCAATACACTTTTCTAAATTTTTCCTCCTCCAGAATCTTTTTATAAAACCTTTCCGCAGATTTTTTTGTAATAAATTCAATTAAAACCTTTGCACCTTCAGGCGTATTTTCACAGATATGCTGATACAAGCTTTCTTGTGTCAACTCTCCATTTAAAAGTTCATAGGAAATATCCACCCGGCGTTGAAATAATCTGTGGCAAAAATATTTTTCTCTGTCCTCAACCAGGTAAACAGCCTCTGCCCCTTCTTTTGTCAGCAGCTCCAAGTTAGGAAGTGTTGCAGACATTATAACCACTTTCATATTCAAAACTTCCGCAAAAACCTTTAAAAATACCACAATTTCCGTCCATATCTGATTCCGATAGCTCTGTATTTCATCCAAAACAATAACACTGTCAGACAACTGTAAAAATCCGAAGACATCTTCCCTCTTTGCACTAAACAGCGTTCTAAAAAAACTTACATGGGTTGTCAGAATGAATGGATAATTCAGGAACTGCCTGTCCAGCAGAGATTTTTCATAGCAGCAGTTTTCCTCCTCTTCGCTTCTTTTCATAGGGGTAACCGAATTGAGAACTGTAATCTGCGAAAAAAGTTCATGATTTTCTCCAAAGATTTTCTGAAGCACCTCCAAATTCTGTTCCACCAAAGTATTGAATGGGTAAATATACCACAGCTTTTTTATTCCTTCTTTCCACATCTGTAAACTCAGGTTTACCGCACAGTTACTTTTACCACTTCCCGTAGGTGCTTCCAAAAAAAACATCCTATGCTCTTTTTCCCTTTCCCATACATCTTCAATATCCAGAAACAATTCACTTCTCAGCCGATTGATATCTTTCTCTGCTTCTTTTATCACTTCTTTTTTGTAGTTTTCTTTCTGATATTTTCGGATTCTTTTGATAAGATCCGTATTTTCATACCATTTTAAGAATTGCCCCTGTTCCTCATAGCTCAAAGCCTTTTCCATAGAGAGTCCCTGCTTATACTCTGCTGTTGCATAATAATCGGAAGTAGTTAAAACAGAATATAAAAGGCGCATATAAACATTAAGAATAATGTTTTCTTTTCTTCCCATCCCTTTTCGTCCGTTTTCATAAAAGCGTGCTGCACGTCGGATATCACCATCCTCTTCTTCCTGCGCAGTAAAAAAGGACGGTCCCCAATACAAATCTTTCTTCTCATTCTTTTCCAGACACCTACAAAGAATATATGCCTGTCCGCCTTCCTGAAATTCTGAAATATACTTTTCAAGGGAAACCAAATCTCTGTGATGCCTGGATATAATATACGCGTTCATAAAGAGAATCATCTTCATTCTCTGTTTTTCTTTTCTGCTTACCCCTTCTTTCTCCAACAAAAAGCAAAAATAATCCAAATAGATGACTGAAGAAAAGAAAGCGTGACAGGATCCATTCAGTGCTTCTATACCTTCTGTCTTTAAATCATTTTTCATTTTTTCTTTTTGAAAAACGGGATTGATTTTTCCTACGTCATGAAAACTTATAACACCTTCCAGACTGCGCATGAGAAAATCTGTATTCTCTATTCCTAGCATTTTATATATATTTGCAAATTTCTCTGTCAGATTTTTCTTATCTAAAAGAATCCTCCAGTATTTTAGACATCTGTCATTGTGCTCTTCCAAAGTTTCTCTTTGCCCGCCTTCCTTGTCCGGTGTATGCGCATAGACAGGCATCTGCATATTGATAACTTTTTCTATCATCCTTTGCTCCTTAAAGAAATGGCAAAAACGAAGAGACAATTCTGCCTCTCCGTTTTTGCTGTCTAAAAAAATACAATATTTCTTTTTCCATCTCTGTAAACCGTTCCTTCATAAGAAAGGACCGGCAAATTTGTAAAGGTAATTTTCTCACAAATATACATCTGTGAACTTTTCTCTAACCCTACTGGAAGATATTCCGTATATTTATAGGGAATTACATCTTCCGGCTCGTCAAACAAAACCTTTTTTTCTAAAAACAGGCTATGGATCTGTTCCGGATCCTCTACCTCTGATAGCTTTATAAGAGAGACCCCCTCTATCACAGCAGGATGATCATTGGAACCCAAATAGGGAAGGAAAACCGCCCTGCCGCCCAGCATAAAGTCTGCCAGCTTTTCCGCTTCTTTTTCAGTGAGCAAAACATAGATTTCCCATTCCGGCTCCTCCAACCATTGTTGTTTCACGATCAGATTGCCTCCCTGTTCATAGGAAGCATAACCGGTAGAGTTATTAAATGCCTGGACTTTTTTTGGAAAATATCCTCTGGAGCCTTTTCTCGGAACGATTGCGACCATAAGGTTTTGCAGCCTTTCATAATATTCCGGATAACTGCCTTTCTCCTCTTTTCTGCTGTGCTGTCCATAACCGCCATAGCCCATGATTGCCCCGAAAATTCCCAGCAGGGCTGTTTTCGGAATAGTCCCATAAGTAAAATAGTAATAGGAATTCACTTCCGGCATCTTAAAGAAGGCATCCTTTCCTTTTAAGGTAAATTTCAGTGCTTCCATCTCACACCTCTTTCTGAGTGAAGATATTATAGCATTTTACTCCTTCCATTCCTTCTGCCTGGATTCTGGTGGTATATGGGTTATAGTAGATTTCAACTTTTTTGATTTTTTCCCTCTCTTCTCTTAATAAATCCATGCAGTTGATTTCTATCACATTATAAGTTTTACTGTCTTCTTCTATTCCGTCCTTCTGAAACTGAATATATTCTGATAGTACAGGAAGATAACATGTATCCTCCGTCTCTACCAAAAGTCCAAATTCATTTTCACATCCGGCTTTCGCATTTGTGGCAAATACAGTTGCCGCGCACAGAGCTGTTTTCTTAAACTCTTCATAATCGTCTTCGGTATATCCTTCCGTTACTCCCAGTTCCGTAAATTCTTTATAGGCAAATGGATTGATGGAAAAAGGATAGAAGTAATGTGCCTCATCGCTGACAATCTTGGTTCCCAGTGTAGAGTTTTTTGCCTCTTCCTTATCCTCTTTCTTTTCACTGGCTTTCGGATCACGAAATGGTGATAGAATAGACTGTTCCTGTACTTCTGTGCCGTCATATTTATTAAAACCTTGTCCAAATTGAACCGCACCTGTGATAGATATATTTATGCCTTCCTCTGCAAAAGTTGCCCCAAAATTTTTCACATCAATGGCCGTAAACAAATTTTTCAGCACTTCCTTTGCATCTTTATTCTTTTTCAAATCTTCTACCTGAAAAAGTGTTTCGTATCTTTCTTTTAAAGTTCTGGGAATCAGGTTCACCTCTCCTTTTTTGTCTTTGCTCCAATCCATAGATTTTATATAAAGCACTTTCTTTCCCTGATTGTCCCATAACTTTTTCATAGGGTACTTAAACGCCTTATCGCTTCCAAAGATCATTCCACTGGTGGTCGTCTTGGGATACCCTGAAAAATCCGCATTCCAATTTGCCATAATAGATGAAATCCCCAGTACACCATATACTCTCTTGTTCATAATCACACCTCTTTCTTTTGATAAACCATGTTATCTGCTGTCAGCCCTGTGATAATCATAGTTTTGTCAACCGGCGCATCTGTCCGGTATCCCATCACGTGGCTGATCAGATTTCTGACTCTTCGATCAGATAATTCTATATCATAGTTATATTTCACAAATAACTCTGAGAGTTTTTGCTTTATATATTCCGGATTGCCTGCATTAATAATAGAATTTGCAGCTGAAAATGCTTTTTTATAAGCCTTACTTTTCCCCATATAGTAAGTCATCAGCTGCCCCACTGCGTAATAAAATTCATCTGCACTCTCAAAGTCCCAGTCTTTTTCATCAATACATTGCCGTAATCTTCTTTCAATCTCCTGCATTCTTTTGCCCCTTCCTTTCTCTGGATGGAAATACTCCTCCAAAGACCAGATTAAATTCATCTGATCCCTTACCTTTTTCCAGTAACCCTTTCTGAGGGAATTTACTGCCAGTTTCCATGCGCAGGACAGCAATTCCTCCTCAATGTCTACTCCAATGTTTTTGTGAAACCAGGAAAACAACCTTTCACGCAAAGCGAGAATCTGAGTCTCTAAAATAGCATCGGCAATTTTTAAATCCTCCGGTCTTGTAAAATAATTTCCGATCAACATATTATTAAAGAGTACTTCATCGATCAGCCTTTCCAAAGCAGACCGCTTATTGACCATGCCGTAGCGTTCACTCTCTTCCGCTCTTATATACATACGATAATAAAATTCCGGTTTCATATTTTCATTGTAATATACCACCGTATCCACACTCTGGATTTCTACTTCTTTTCCTTTTTGCAGACGCAGGTAATATCCGGTCATCCCCGGCGGTGGGTTTTCCCCTGTTTTACATGGATAAATCTTGTTTTCTGCTGTATCTATATAGATGTTATATCTGCCCTTTGCCGCAAAGCCTTCCAAATAATCATAGAATTCTGCCTGACGCAGAACGGCTTCTCTGTCTAGCAGAAACGGTACTTTTATTTTTCTGGAATGATTTGCAAGATATGGCTTCTTGTCATTCATCTGTAAATTGTTGTTGGGTAAGCCATATATTTTACCATTTATGTTCTCATTATACTTGCTGTTATTATAGATATTTGGTATCAGATAACGATTTTTCTCCAGAAGGAATTGTTGTCTCGTCTCATCCCAGTCCTCGAAAACAAAAAACAGCTTCAAATAGTTTTTGTCTTTTGTTTCCTCCAAGATACGAAAAATATTTTCTTTCACCCACTGTTGAATCCGATGCAGCCTATCCTTATCGATTTTTCCGCAAAGCTCCTCTGTTTCCTGATACAACTCCCTGTTTTTCCCGCTCCTGTACTTTAAATAAGGATCTTCTAAGATTTGATAATATCCATCTATAATCTTCTGGGTAAGTTTTCCATTAAACAAACTTTCCTTCTTTATAAAAAAGCTGAGGTAATTGTTCGAGTGAATAATCTTTTTGCTGTCTATCGGTTTATTCATGTCAAGAAGTTTGCTGCAATAATCCAGGAAACAAATTTTATCATAACGGATATCCGTTTCCCCGACTACAACGCCTTTCTTTTTATCATAAAAAACAGAAACAGGGGTTTCTATTTCCCATTTTTCTTCTGCCATATGTACCAAATAATAATCGCCGTCTTTTGGAACATAATTTTCAATTACCAGATTTTCCTTTTCTTTCAGCAGTTTTTCAAAAACCTCCATACATTCCCAAATCATATTCTCACCTCCCATTCTTTTCTTGGTTTTTACATTTTTTAAAAGAAATCTCCCCTTATCTCTTTACATTCACAAATCCGTATCCCCTTTGGTTCATAGTTCCTATCCCTGCTGCATATGCCATAAAAGCCAGCTTTTGTGCCGAAGGATGTTCTGTGATCTGCAGCTGGACCTTATCTCCCAAAAGATGGATTTTTTTATAACATATTTTAATAGGCATGCGATTTTTTAATTCTATATAAGAATATAGCTCAAAATTCTCTTCCAATTCCTCCTGATAGAAAGCTTTGTACTTCTTGATTAGATTATTTTTAATCTGCCTTTCAAATTCCAGAAAATCCATGTTATCTCTCCAGTATTGGTTCTTCTCTCCTTTTACGATCACCGGCGTAATACTGTACATAGAACTCACATGGAATTTTTGTATTTCCTTCATTTCGCAGATTAAGCCTTTCATACAGACATCCTCATATTCCGGCAGAGATTTCGCCAAGTAATCTGCCAAGTCAGGCAGTACCGTCCTGATTAAAATCTGGTACACCTGATGCTCTCTATAGTACCCGCCTTCCGATAAAGGATATGGTGCGCAAAAACTATAGCCTTTATAACGATTTTCTGAATGAAACTCTCCCCACCGGGCACTTTTCAGCAGTGTCCGGTCAATACAGGAAGCGATACGGACCAAGGCATCCTCTTGTTTGACCGGGAGTAATAAAAATACTTTGTATTTAAGTTCGTAAATTATCATACCATTTTCCTTCTTTATCCCAGAAATGCATATCAATTATACTTTTCTAATTTCTGAAATACAAAAACCCTTGCCGCATACAAGTTCCAAATATTACATAACAGATCACTCTATATATCAAAAGACAAATGATTCAGCCGCGTGGCACTTCGACATCTCTTTAAGACCCATAAGGCGTGATAGCTGCCTGTTCTATCCTTGAATAATTTATCTTTATCCTTTTTATGACGCTCCGTATGTTTGATACGGTCTTTCCAGAATAAAATACCTGTATCCGCTGAAAGTACAGATGAAAACTCAGATATCTTGTCTTATATGACCGATAGATACATACGTAAAATCTTTTTTTAATATATCCTTATGCAGCTTTGAAACTTTTTCTATTGTATTCCACCTCCATTATAAACATCTTGTTATACAATTTTATTACTTGATAATAATCTTACACCGCCTAAAAACTCTTGTCAATCCACCACCAGCCATAATTTATACAAAATTTTTCATATAATATTGTCAATTACATCCATATAAGTCTGTCAAACAACTCTTGTTACTATTCAAATTTCCAAACAATTTTTTTACTATTTCAAAACATCTCATGTTCTTATTAAACAGACATGGTAGCTAAAGCAGTTGCGAAAAAACAGGTTTCAATACATCTCATGTTTTAATTTTTGTTCATTCAAACACACATATAAAGAAAAATCAATATGTCTTCTATTCACTATATACAATAACTCAAATAATATTATATGTTTTTAATAAGAGATGGCACAGAATGAATCTGTACCATCTCTTTCATTAGTATATATTTCTTAGAACTTCCCAGCCTTAGCAGCTTCCTCAATAGCAACCGCTACTGCAACAGTCATACCAACCATCGGGTTGTTGCCTGCACCGATCAGACCCATCATTTCTACGTGAGCCGGTACAGAGGAAGAACCAGCGAACTGTGCATCAGAATGCATACGTCCTAAAGTATCTGTCATACCGTAGGAAGCAGGACCTGCTGCCATGTTGTCCGGATGAAGAGTACGTCCTGTACCGCCGCCGGAAGCAACAGAGAAGTATTTCTTTCCAGCTTCTACACATTCTTTCTTATAGGTGCCTGCAACCGGATGCTGGAAACGTGTCGGGTTTGTGGAGTTACCTGTGATGGAAACGTCAACGCCTTCTTTCCACATGATAGCAACACCTTCACGAACATCGTTTGCGCCGTAGCAGTTTACTTTTGCACGAGGTCCGTCAGAGTAAGCTTTACGGAATACTTCTTTCAGTTCTCCTGTGTAATAATCGTAATCTGTTTCAACATATGTAAATCCATTGATACGAGCAATGATCTGAGCAGCATCTTTTCCAAGACCATTTAAGATAACACGAAGAGGTTTCTGGCGAACTTTGTTTGCTTTTTCTGCAATACCGATAGCACCTTCTGCTGCTGCGAAGGATTCGTGTCCTGCCAGGAAACAGAAGCAGTCTGTATCCTCTTCCAGAAGCATTTTACCTAAGTTACCATGTCCCAGACCTACTTTACGCTGGTCAGCAACAGATCCTGGAATACAGAAAGCCTGAAGACCTTCTCCGATAGCTGCTGCTGCGTCTGCTGCTCTTGTACACCCTTTTTTGATTGCGATTGCTGCACCTGTAATGTAAGCCCAGCAAGCGTTCTCAAAACAGATTGGCTGGATGCCTTTGACCATGTCGTATACGTTTAATCCAGCATCTTTTGTGATTTTTTCAGCTTCTTCGATGGAAGCGATACCATAGCTGTTTAAAACCTGATTGATCTTGTCAATTCTTCTTTCATATGATTCAAATAAAGCCATTATGAAATCCTCCTATAATAATTACCTATTGCGGCGTTTTGTCTGATTACTCTTCTCTTGGGTCGATAATCTTAACAGCGTCAGCAACACGTCCATACTGACCCTGAGCTTTTTCCCAGGCTACGTTTGGTTCATCACCTTTCTTAACGAAATCTGTGAATTTGCCAAGGTTTACAAATTTGTAGCCGATGATCTGGTCATCTGCATCTAATGCGATTCCTGTAACATAACCTTCAGCCATTTCCAGGTAACGAGGACCTTTCTTTAATGTTCCGTACATTGTACCAACCTGTGAACGCAGACCCTTTCCTAAGTCTTCCAGACCTGCACCGATTGGAAGTCCGTCTTCGGAGAATGCACTCTGTGTACGTCCATATACAATCTGTAAGAACAGCTCTCTCATAGCTGTATTGATAGCATCACATACTAAGTCTGTGTTCAGAGCTTCCAGAATGGTTCTTCCTGGAAGAATTTCAGAAGCCATAGCTGCAGAGTGAGTCATACCGGAGCATCCCAGTGTCTCAACCAGAGCTTCCTGAATAATACCGTCTTTTACATTCAGAGTCAGCTTACATGCACCCTGCTGAGGAGCACACCAGCCAACACCGTGTGTCAAACCGGAAATATCTTTGATTTCTTTTGCCTTTACCCATTTAGCTTCTTCTGGAATTGGAGCTGCTCCGTGGTTTACACCCTGAGCTACTGGACACATTTTTTCTACCTCATGTGAATAAATCATTTTAAAACTCCTTTCAAAATTGGATTACTTAAAGTGCATAGGACTATCCGCACTTTATTTCAGAATCATTTTCTCACAAAGTGACAAAAAAATCCAGAGTTATTTTTTGTTTTTTCTGATATACTATCTGAAAGTCGGTCCAGGTATATGCATCGCCTCAGATATATGCCTCATTATCCGGGATCATGTATAACAATTTTCTGGATTTTATTTTATATTTTATCTGGCAATTTTATTTTAAAAATGTTAAAATATACACAGAAACAATAAACAAATCGTGCTGTCATAAAATTCAGTATGATTCGTACGGGGGATTCCCCCTTATTTCCAATATTTTATGGAGGTGTTAATATGAAGCAATATGAATTAATACGTGAAATCCAGGATATGTGCCGCGGAAAGATGGATTCCAACATTACAGAGATCGAAACCGATGATCTGGACACCTATATGAAAGAACATATCAGCCGGGCAGCTACCTGCGAAAAAACAGTATTAGAAAATGGAGCCATCTGTTATGATGTAATTACCAACGGACTCAAGGAAAAATACACGTTTTCAGAAATCTGAAAAAAGGCTGTCCCATGAACTGAATCATAAGCTCAGTTGAGTTGATTCTTTTCATGGGGCAGTCCCTTTTTCTCTCAAAGCAATTCTGAAATTATCCCGATTATTTATGCCTTTATACTCTATTTAGAAAAAATATTTTATCGCCTCCATAATTCCTGTCAGCCCCAAACTATATAAAAGAATAGATCCCGGCTTTCCGAGAATAATGATAGCAGTAAACCTTTTCAATGTCATTTTTGTAAGACCGGCTATGTAACAGAGCAGATCGTCCGGCGCCACCGGCAGAAAAATAGCTACAGCAAAGGCTTTGTCAAACCCATTCCCCTTATCCAGCCAGCCGATATATTTCTCATAGTTTTTCTCACCTATCATACCTCTCACAAAAGGCTTTCCATAATTCTTAGATAAAAGAAAGGCAAGTACAGAACCAATGGAAATTCCCACATAATTATACACGAATCCCCAGACCGGTCCAAAGATCAGTACACCGCCCAGGCACCCGATGGCACCTGGTAAAATAGGAATAACCACCTGTACTGCCTGAATGGCAATAAACAGAACAGGCGCCCAAAAGCCGAACCGGCCAAGAAACGCAGCAAGAGCATCCTGCGATACAAATATTTTTGTCTGGATTCCGTACCAGATAAACCATGCCATAGCCAGAAGTCCCACTATGGTACAGAGATTCAGATAAACTGCTGTTTTTGTTCTCTCCATCTGCTTTCTCCTTTTCTTCTTTTCTTTTCCCACTTTGTCTCTTCCAATCTTTTTTCTTCCTGTTCTCTCAGAACTCTCAGATAAAATTTTTTCCACATGCTTCCTACATGTTTCCGGCTGTAAAACTCATGTCCCCGAAAAGCTGCATGGGCACTTCTCTGATAAAACTCCGGTTCTTCCTTTAACTGGCTTAACAGTTTCACAAAATCGGCAGTATTTTCTCCTTTGAGGGCATAATCAGCAAGAATAGGCTTATAATCCTCCAGATTTCTCACCAGTACAGGAACAGCACAGTTCATTGCCTCAAGAATAGTCATAGGAAATAATTCCTCATAAGATGGAAGGAACATTACATCTGCCATATTGTAGATTTCATTCATTTTTTCCCGGTCCACCAGTCCGATAAATTTTACATTTTCCGGCAGATGCTTCATCATAATTTTGATTTCTTCATACCCTTCTGAAATTTTACCGAAAGAAAAGCCTCCCGCCCAGACAAATTTACAGTCCGGCATTTTCTTTGCTGTCTGCACAAAATCAAAAACACCTTTTCTTTTCTGCAGCTGTCCCGCACACAATACTACAAAGTCTTCCTTTCCGATCCTGTATCTTCTTCTTGTTTTTTCTCTTTGCTCCGCAGGAAGAGGATAAAAATTTTTCTCAGACACCACATTGGGAATATAAACCACTTTACGCCCTGATATCCCGTAGGCTTCCAGTTTTTTTATAAAGACCGGATTCACCGTCACCAGATAATCCATTTTTTTATAAAAAGAAATCATATATCTGTAAAAAAGCTGCTTTGCAGGCTTTGGAAGAGATATGCTGTTTTCCACTGTTTCCGGAAGGAAGTGGACATATCCCACCGCAGCTCCCTGCTTTTTTCTTTTTCCTATGGAAAGATAAAATTCCGGATTAATGGAGTGATAATGGCTGATCTCACATGCTGTCTTGGAATTTTCCAGTATCTGCGCCTCCCCTTTCATCACTTCTTTTGCCAGGTCCACCTGTTCGTCGTGTGCAGAAAGAACGCCCTGTCCTTTTACCATATCCGCCTTGGAAAGCATATTGATTTTTTTCATGTTCATACACCCTTTCCCAAAATAGTTCTTTTCAAAGATCTGCTGTTTCTTAATATACTGTCGGAAAGTTCCTGAAGGAATACCGCTGGCTTGGCCGCCTCCTGTTCTCTGACCTCCTGTCTTTCCAGAACTTCCCGGTAGAGATTTTCCGCCATAGTGCAGAAATTCCAGGTGGAATACAGGTATGCTGTCTCTCTTGCGCGCTCTCCCATCTCTGCCCTGCGCATATCGTTTTCCAGAATATAACTTAAATGCATTTTGAAATAGGCATAGCTCTCATACTGAAATCCATTGTATCCGTCTGTGACTACATGATTCAGGCATTCATCTTTTCTGCACAGTGCAGGGATTCCGCTAGCCAAGGCTTCTATGTAAGTAATCCCCTGGGTTTCACTGTTGGAAGCGCAGACAAATACATCTCCCAGCTGGTAGTATTTCCATACTTCCTCCGGTGTGACCATGCCTGTAAAAACAACACTGCCTTCTATTCCAAGCTCCTCTGTAATTTCCCGGAGCCGCGATGCATCTGGTCCGTCTCCGGCAATAAGAAGCGTCAGTTTATTTTCTTCTTTCAAATATTCTGCGAAGTAGCGCAGGATTTCTTCCAGATTCTTTTCTTTCGCCAGCCTTCCTACACTTACCAGTACTTTATTCTCCGCGGGTATTCCCCACCTATCCTTCATCTTCCGCTTCTCTTCCGGAGAAACAGAAGACATAAATCTTTTCAGGTCAATCCCCGTCGGAATCACTGCTACCGGCTCTCCAACCTGATATCCTTCCAGGATCTTCTCTACTTTTTCAGTGGGCACGATCACCTGGCTGGTTTTCTTTAAAACTCTTCTGGAAAAAGCAGCCACTGTTTTCTTCCCCAGGGCTCTGCCTGTCCTGTACTTTGTTATCCTGCCCGGCAGGTAATGAAGATAATCCTCATAAATGGTATGATAGGTATGCAGCAGCGGGCAGCCGCATTTTTTACTGATCTTTACCGCATAGGAAAAAGTCATGAACTCACATTGAGAATGGACTACATCAGGCTTCCAGTATATCAGGTCATCTATCATCCTCTCCCCATGGGGCAGCACTGCTCTGGCATTTGGATAAATTCTCTCCAGGTTCAAAGATTTAATATAATAAACGCCATCTTCTTTATAGGATTCATAATTTTGGGAAAGGGTCAGCACTCTTACTTCATGTCCCCGTTCTTCCAGCTCTTGTTTCAAATTTATAACAGAGGTAACCACACCATTGACAATGGGCTTGTACCAGTCTGTTGTGATCAATATCTTCATAGAACTTCCCCTTTTCTGTTTTCTAAAATAATTTCTTAACTTGCTTTTATCTTAAAAAACAGACTTAAAGAAAAGAAGGCTGTAATTTTAAAATTTTTCTAAAGATTTCTACAAGAAAATACTGGAGAATAAAAAAGCAGACGGTATATTTTGTAAACCGTCTGCCCGTTTCCCGCTATTCAATTTTAATCCAGCCGGATTTCCGCCAGTTCTGCCAAAGGAAGCTGTCTGGATGATGCTTTCTGGTATTTCTTCAGCTCTGCCGCAGCTTTTGTAAGAGGTGCGTTGGTTCCCGCTCCTGCCATACATCCGCCGGGACATCCCATTCCCTCGATCATACAGCCTTTCAGCTTTCCTGCCTTTGCCAGAGCAAGGATCTTCCTGCATTCCTCAAGTCCTTCCGCATGTTCAATATGCACCGGCACATCAGGATAATATTCCTTAAGGCATGCTTCAACAGCGCTTGCCACACCTCCTGCCACCGCATATCCCCTTCCCGCCGCAGTGGCGTTATGAAGGGAAGCGTCTCCTTCACATTCCGCCGGAACGATTCCTTTTGCTTCAAACATGCCTGCCAGTTCTTCAAAGGTGATAACAAAATCCACATCACTGCGCACATCCGTTCTGGAGGCTTCCAGTTTTTTGGATGCGCAGGGTCCGATAAATACCACATGAGCATTGGGATACTGCTTTTTAATAGTTCGTGCTGTGGCTACCATGGGAGTCAGTTCCTGAGAAATATTTTCAATCATATCCGGGAAAAAGTGTTTCGCCATCATAATCCAGGACGGACAGCAGGAGGTCAGAAGAAAAGGAAGTTCTCCTGTGCTTACTTTTTCCGCATAATGATGCGCCTCCGATACAGCCCCGATATCCGCACCTAATGCCACTTCAAAAACTTCTGCAAAGCCCAGCTTCCTAAGAGCCGCTTTGAATTTTTTCGGGGTTACTTCCGGCCCGAACTGTCCGATAAACGCAGGCGCAACTTCGGCTACAATCTGTTTGCCTTCTTTTAACGCATGGGCGAGCTGGAAGATCTGGGATTTGTCTGAAATTGCACCAAAAGGACAATTGACCATACACATACCGCAGGATACGCACTTATCATTGTTAATCTTTGCCCTCCCCAGCTCGTCGCTTTCAATAGCATTGACACCGCAGGCTCTGGCACAGGGACGTTCCTTTTTGGCAATGGCATCGTATGGACAGACTGCCTTACATTTTCCGCATTTAATACATTTTTCCTGATCAATGATCGACTTTCCTTTCACAATGGTGATGGCACCCTTAGGACAAATTTCTTTACAGGGATGTGCCACACAGCCTCTGCACATATTAGACACCTCATACATTTTTGGTTCACAGGCATCACAGGCGGATGGTATCACCTGCATCAAAGGCGGTTCATAATATTTTTCGTCAATGTTGCTGGCTTCCAGCCCTGCCGTAATATGTACCGCAGTATTTTCCGGACGCAGAGACATGCCCATTGCCAGACGTACTCGCTCACTTGCCACAGCTCTTTCCCTGTAAATGCTTTCTCTGTAAGTTGCCCGTTCCTGTACTATGTGATATGGAATAGCCTCAATATCTGCAACCAGGTTTTCCGGTTCTGACTCGAATCCCACCCTGGCAATCTCACGGAACACCTGACGGCGGATTCTTTTTACATTAGTATCTAATCCTCTCATTACTATTCTGCTTCCTTTCCTTTTTTATGAAATCCCGCAGCAAGACTGACGCGCTGGCGCTGTCTCATTTCACTTGCTTTATCATACCTCTGTTTATGCTATAATTTCAAGAAAATCCAGGTATTTTATTTCATACAAAGAAAAGAATATGCTATAATCAAAGACACTACAAGGAATAAAGGAGTCTTTTTATGAACTTTTTTGAATCTGATTTTAACAGAAGCTCTTCTCTTCTCCCACCCGTGCTCTCCAGCGGGACACTGAAATGGATCGCTCTCATCACTATGCTGATCGATCATATAGGAGCAGTAATCCTGGAAAAAGGTGTGATCTACGCCTACAATATGCAGCTTCCTGCTGCAACCTCCTACGAGACAGCACTGCTGTTCTCCCATATAGATTCTGTACTCCGCAAAATAGGACGGATTTCTTTTCCCATTTTCTGCTTTCTGTTGGTAGAGGGCTTTTTCCATACTTCCAGCAAAAAGAAATATGCTCTGCGCCTTTTTTTCTTTGCACTTCTGACAGAATTTCCCTTTGATCTGGCTTTTCGGGGCAGTATTCTGGAATTTTCCTACCAGAATGTGCTTTTTACCCTGCTTTTGGGTTTTCTTACCATCTGGGCAATGGACTGGTGCAGAGAAAAGCAGACGGCTCTGGCAGTTTTTCCTGCCGCTTTGGGAATCTTTGCCGGTTATGTTTTTCATGCAGATTATGACTGGAAAGGAATTGTACTGATCATCATATTTTATTTGTTTTATTTCTATCCTCTGGAAAAAACAGTCATCGGATGCCTGGCACTTTTATGGGAGCCATTTGCCTGCTTTGCTTTCATTCCTATTAACCTGTATAATCACCAGAAGGGCAAAAGTCTGAAATATTTTTTCTATCTTTTTTATCCTGTCCATCTGCTGGTTCTCTTTCTTATCCGTTACGGTCTTTTTGGAATATGAAAATTCCGCAGGAAATCAGGATTTTCCTGTATTTTCCTGCGGAATCTTATCAGTCTTCTCTTTTCTCTACAACTTCATTTTTATTCTTGTAAATGCTGTTTGCCGGAACCACGCCTCTTACAGAAGACAAAGGATAAATGTTGCTGTGGCTTCCCACAACAGTGCCTGGGTTCAAGACAGAACCGCAGCCCACCTCCACTTCATCTCCCAACATTGCCCCGAATTTTTTCAGTCCGGTTTCAATCCTTATTTCTTTGCCTTTTACCACTACCAGTTTTTTATCTGACTTCACATTAGAAGTAATGGAACCTGCTCCCATATGGGATTTGTATCCCAAAATGGAATCTCCAACGTAATTGTAATGCGGAACCTGTACTTTATCAAAAAGGATCACATTTTTTAACTCTGTAGAATTTCCTACCACAGCCCCTTCTCCTACCAGGGCGTTTCCTCTGATGAAAGCGCAGTGGCGCACTTCTGCTTCTTTTCCGATGATGGCAGGACCGTTAATATAAGCCGTGGGAGCTACCTTTGCAGATTTGGCGATCCACACATTTTCACCTTTTTTCTCATACTCTTCTTCACTTAAAGTATTTCCAAGCTTGAGGATAAAACTGCTGATCTGAGGAAGAACCTCCCAGGGATATGTCTTGCTCTCTAAAAGTTCTTTTGCAAGAGTTTTGCTTAAGTCTGCATACAATTCACTGATTTTTAACTGCTCCATTTTTCATTCCTTTCCCGAAGCCTCTGTTAGACCGCTCCGAATACCTGATTTTCATTTGCTGCTGCCTGTGTCTTCCCTCCAGATGCCGGCTTCTTTCCGCCTGATCGGGAAGAACCTCCCCTGTGGGATTTTCCAGCAGTATAGTAGACAGATGCTGCATCAAAATACTGCTTCAGCGCCAGCTGATTGCGCAGATCCATCACACCTTTTGTACGCGTACGGATAAAATTTTCCAGTTTTACCATATATTCTTCTGAGGTAATGCTCCCCTCCGCCACATAAGTCAGTCCTTTTTCCCAGCTGGCAGTCAACTCGGGGTTTAAAAGAGAACGAATCGACCCATTGACTACATCGAAGATCATTTCTCCCAAAAGAGTAGGGGTGATAACTTGTGTTTTCTTGTTCAGCGCCAGATATTTTATGGTCACCAGTTTTTTCAGAATCTCTGCTCTGGTGGCACTGGTTCCGATTCCGCTCCCCTTAATCTGGGCACGCAGTTCTTCATCCTCGATGAGCTGCCCTGCATTTTCCATGGCAAGGATCATAGAACCGGAAGTATATCTCTTGGGAGGTGATGTTTCCCCTTCCTTTATGTAAAAATCCGATACCGGAATCCTGCTCCCTTTTTTTACTCCCTGGATGATCTCCAGAAAAGAGGTATCCTCCGCCTGTTCTTCTTCCTGGGTATTTTCTTCCTTTTTCTTTCCAAAAGAATACCCTGCAACTTTCAAATAGCCTTCTGAAACAAGAATTTTGAAAGAAGAAAAGAGTTTCTCTTTCTCTATTTCTGTGGCTATGGTAATCTTCTGATACACTGCAGGAGGATAAAAAATACTCAGAAATCTTCTGACGATCACCTCATACACCTTTACTGCAGCAGGGTTCAGTGTCTTTAAAGCTCCCATACCCTGCCCTGTAGGGATGATCGCATAGTGGTCTGTGATCTGTTTGTCATTGACATATCTGGTCTTTGCCAGATTTTTATACATTCCCTGCTCCAGAATCTCTCCCGCAAAGTCCCTTCCCTGGTCATAGCCGCAAAGTCCCCGGATATTTTTTGTAATTTCCTTTGCCACAGCTGTGGACAGCACTCTGGCATCGGTTCTGGGATAAGTCACCAGTTTCTTTTCGTACATCTCCTGAACGATCTTTAAAGTTTCATCCGGACTTAATTTGAACAGACGGGAACATTCATTCTGAAGTTCTGCAAGGTTAAACAGCAGCGGCGGATTTTTATTTTCTTTTTTCCTTTCGATCTTCTCCACCTGTGCTTCCAGAGGGGGATTGGCGCTGAGAATCTCCACCAGCTTTTGGGCATGTTCTTTCTTCTTAAATCCGTTTTCTTTGTATAAATAGGGAGATTGAAAATAACGGCTTCCCTTGCATGCCCGCCATTCTCCTTCAAATTCATGTCCCTGAAGAGAAAATTTTCCCAGAACACGATAAAAAGGTGTTTTTACAAATTCCCGGATCTCTCTTTCTCTGCGCACCACCATACCCAGTACACAGGTCATAACTCTTCCTACGGAAATCGCCTGATATCGGGTTCCCAGATAATTGGAAACCGCATTGCCGTACTTCAGGGATAAAAGGCGAGAAAAATTAATTCCCATCAGATAATCTTCTTTGGCACGCAGATAGGCAGAGGCCGATAAATTATCATATTCGCGGATATCTTTTGCCTCCCGGATACCTCTTAAAATCTCTTCCTCTGTCTGAGAATCGATCCACACACGTTTCTGAATCTTGTCTTTTACTCCGGACATCATTGCCACCAGACGGTAAATATATTCTCCCTCCCGCCCGGAGTCGGTGCATACATAGATGGTATCCACGTCTTTTCTGTTCAGCAGCCCACTGACAATCTGAAACTGTTTTTTCACAGACGGAATGACCTCATACTTAAATTCCCGGGGAAGAAAAGGCAGAGTCTCAAGACTCCACTTTTTCAGTGCAGGATCATAAGCCTCCGGATAGCTCATAGTCACCAGATGTCCAACACACCAGGTGATCACTGTATTTTCCGATTCCAGATAACCGTCCTTTCTGGCGGCCTGTACTTTCAGTGCCTTTGCAAATTCCTGAGCTACGCTTGGTTTTTCCGCGATAAATAATGACTTGCTCATGCAGTCTCCTCTTCTATCCTTTTAATCTCGTCTCCCGGACAGACTGTCCCCCCGTGAAGCACTCTGGCAAACACGCCTTCCCTTGGCATAATGCAGTCCCCCATTCTCTGAAAGATCTGACAGCCCTGGTGGCATTCTTTTCCGATCTGCGTAATCTCCAGCACAACATCCTTACAGACAAATCTGGTCCCTACAGGAATCTTTCTCAGATCATATCCCTCAACTACCAGATTTTCTCCGAAATCACCGTCTTCCACCTCTGCTCCGCGATTTTTAAATTCTTCTATTTTTTCCCAGGATAAAAGACTGACCTGCCTGTGCCACTTTCCTGCATGGGCATCCCCTTTTATTCCAAAATCCTCAATAAATTCAGCTTCGTCCACTGTATGTTTTCTGGTTCCTTTTTTTTCACTGATACATATTGCCAGTATTTTTCCCATCTTTATCCTCCAATTCTGGACATGCCTTTCCGTTCTGTGTCTCCTTGCACTTCTTCGCCAAAGTGGTGGCATGCCGGTTTTTCCTGTAACGCCTGAAAAATTGCTGTTTCTAACGCCTCCATGCGTTTCTCCCTGTCTTCATTTTCTCTGATAAGATGTTTTAAATCTGCACCGCAGGAATACTGCAGACAGGTTTTTAAAAAACCTTCTGAGGTCAGCCGCACCCGGTTGCAGGAATCACAGAACTTATGGCTGACTGCACTGATAAATCCTATTTTTCCCTGAAATCCCTTTAAAGTGTAATAATGTCCCGGACCATTCCCCAGAACTTGTTCATAGGGAACCAGTTCCCCATAGACTTCTTCCAGAACTTTTTTTATCTCTTCTTCCGGAAGCTGGAGATAATTTCTGCCCCATCCGATGGGCATCATCTCAATAAACCGCACATGGACGGGATTTTCCCGCGCCAGACGGACGACGGAAAGGAGTTCTTCTTTTTCTTCGCCGTATACGGGCACGCAGTTCACCTTAACAGGACAGGCATCTGCCTTAACCGCAGCATGAAAGCCTTCCATTGCCTGCTTCAGATCTCCCCCTCTTGTAATTTCTCTGTATTTTTCTTCATTTAATGTATCTATGCTGATATTAATTCCGTCAATTCCTGCTTTTATCAGGGCAGGAAGCTGTTCTTTTAAAAGACAGCCGTTGGTAGTCAGAGTCACTTGACGGATTCCCGGAAGATTTTTCAGCCGTTCTATCAGAAAAGGCAGTCCTTTCCGCACCAGGGGCTCTCCTCCTGTAATCTTTATTTTGGAAATTCCCATACCGGATAAGACCCGGCAGATCTCCTCAATCTCATCATAAGTCAGGATTTCTCCATGGGGGATCTGCGGCACCCCTTCTTCCGGCATACAGTAAACGCACCTTAAGTTGCATCGGTCTGTCACCGATATTCTGATATAATCAATGTTTCTCCCAAATCTGTCCAGCATTGCCGACCCCTTCTTTCTTTTCCCGTCACCGGCGGATTCCGGTTCAGTGCTTTTATATTAACACAGGAAAAAAGGTGCGTCAAATTTCATTTACCCCGTTTTTCCTCTCTGTACATCAAAAGAACCTTCCGCCATTTTTGCAGAAGGTTCTTTCTCTGAATGTCTATTTTTTTGTGATATATCCCTTTGCCTTCAGTGTCTCTGCACACAGGACTGCTCCGCCTGCCGCACCGCGGACTGTATTATGGGATAATCCGATGAATTTGTAATCGTATACTTTATCTTCTCTTAACCGGCCCACAGAAATACCCATTCCGTTTTCATAGTCAACATCGGCTTTTACCTGGGGACGATTCTCTTCTTCCATGTACTGGATAAACTGCTTCGGCGCGCTGGGAAGCTCCAGTTCCTGAGGAAGTCCTTTAAAATTCACCAGTTTTTCAATCAGCTGTTCTTTTGTAGGTTTCTTTCTGAATTTTACAAATACCGCTGCTGTATGCCCGTTTAATACTGGTACACGCACGCACTGGCAAGTGATCACAGGTTCCTGGGCAGGTACGATCACACCGTCTTTGATCTCACCCCACAGGCGAAGGGGTTCCATCTCACTTTTTTCTTCTTCACCGCCGATATATGGAATGATGTTCTCTACCATTTCCGGCCAGTCTTTAAAAGTTTTTCCTGCTCCGGAAATAGCCTGATATGTAGTAGCAACTACTTCATAAGGCTCAAATTCTTTCCATGCAGTCAGCACCGGAGCATAACTCTGGATGGAACAGTTTGGTTTTACAGCCACAAAACCTCTCTTGGTTCCCAGACGTTTTTTCTGGAATTCAATAACATCAAAATGCTGAGGATTAATTTCCGGTACTACCATAGGTACGTCCGGGGTCCATCTGTGTGCACTGTTATTGGAAACTACCGGAGTTTCTGTCTTTGCGTATTCTTCTTCAATTGCTTTGATCTCTTCCTTTGTCATATCCACTGCGGAAAAAACAAAGTCAACAGTAGAAGCAACCTTTTCTACTTCTGCTACATTCATAACCACCAGTTTCTTCACAGCTTCCGGCATGGGAGTATCCATTTTCCAGCGTCCGCCCACTGCCTCCTCGTAGGTCTTTCCCGCACTTCGTGCACTTGCGGCTACCGTAACAACTTCAAACCAGGGATGGTTTTCCAAAAGAGAAATAAATCTCTGTCCTACCATACCTGTGGCGCCTAAAATTCCAACTCTTAATTTTTCACTCATCTGTCTGATCTCCTTACCTTTCTGCTGCAATAAAATTTCATTATGTCTTTCTTGCAAACACATTTGTTTTTCATAAGCACTACTATAGCAAAATATCAAAAAAAGTCAAGCATTTTTTCACGCACATTTTCAGTTTTCATCCAGATATGCCCTGTGCAGCTTCAAAACCTGCTTCATGGCTTCTGTACCGGGAGCTCCTATGGTATTTCTTTTCTCTACACAGTTTTTCATGCTGATAGCTTCATAAATATCCTCTTTAAATACCGGGCTGATCTCCTGATATTCTTCCAAAGACATTTCATCAAGAGAAATATTTTTTTCGATACAGAAAAGTACCAGCCTTCCCACAATCCCATGGGCATCTCTGAAAGGCACACCGTGATTTACAAGATAATCAGCCGCATCTGTGGCATTGGTAAATCCGTTTTTCGCGCTTTTTTCCATATTTTCTTTCTTGAATTCCATAGTAGAAATCATGCCGCTAAACAGTAAGATGCAGCCTTTCACTGTATCAATGGCGTCAAAAGTCAGCTCTTTGTCTTCCTGCATATCTTTGTTGTAGGCAAGGGGAATTCCCTTCATCGTGGTAAGAATAGAAATAAGCGCGCCGTACACTCTTCCTGTCTTGCCCCTTACAAGCTCTGCAATATCCGGATTTTTCTTCTGGGGCATGATACTGCTTCCTGTACTGTAGCCGTCGTCAATCTCCACAAACTGATATTCATTGGAATTCCATAAAATGATCTCTTCACAGAAACGGCTCAAATGCATCATAATGGTAGAAAGAGCAGACAACAATTCAATAAGGTAGTCCCTGTCTGCCACAGAGTCCATGCTGTTTAGCGTAGGTCCGTCAAATCCAAGAAGACCGGCTGTGTACTCCCTGTCCAGAGGATAAGTAGTTCCTGCCAGTGCCCCGCTTCCCAGAGGACAGAGATTCAGTCTTTTCTTGATATCAGAAAGCCGGCTTCTGTCTCTTTTAAACATCTCAAAATAAGCTCCGAAATGATGCGCCGCTGTTACGGGCTGAGCTTTCTGCAGATGGGTGAATCCGGGCATATAAGTATGCAGGTTCTCCTCCATGATATGCAGGATTGTTTCCAGCAGTTCCCTTAGAAGCCCATCCATTTCGCCGATTTCATCTCTTACATACATTTTCATATCCAGAGCGACCTGGTCATTGCGGCTTCTTCCTGTGTGCAGCTTTTTCCCCACATCTCCTTTTCTTTGGATCAGGTTTGCCTCTACAAAACTATGGATATCCTCATATTCCGGCGAAAATTCCAGTTTCCCGCTTTCAATATCTTCAAGGATCCCTTTTAGTCCGTCATGGATCTCTTCTTTCTCCTGCTCTGTGAGAATCCCCTGCTTTGCCAGCATGGCTGCATGCGCCATGCTTCCTGTAATATCCTGTCTGTACAGCTTCTGGTCAAATCCCAAAGAAGCATTAAAATTATATACCAGCTGGTCCGTTTCCTTTGTGAAACGGCCTCCCCATAACTGTGCCATAGACTTTCCTCTTCTTTCCGCTGCTTTTGCAGTCTGGTTGTTTTTTTGTAAAATTTTATCACTTCATAGTACGAAACGCAAGGTTTTTATTCCCTTTTTGAAAATACACAGCCGCAGTAATTCTGCCGGTACAGCCCATACTCCCCGGACAGTTCTGTGGAACGCTTGTATCCGTTTTTCTTTTTAAAATCCGAAGGCAGATGTTTTACTCCATAGATTTTTTCCAGTTCCTCCCCGATTTCATTAATCTTCTGTGCGTTTTTCAGCGGACTGATGGATAAGGTAGTAGTAAAATAATCATATCCTCCTTCTGCCGCCAGGCGGGCTGCCTCTTCCATACGCATCCGGTAGCAGCGAAAGCATCTTTCTCCGCCCTCCGGCACTTTCTCCAGTCCTTTTGCCATTTTAAAAAATTCTTCCGGGCAGTAGTCTCCCTCCAAAAATACCGGCTTATGCACAAAAGGCATTTCGTCAATCAGGTGCTTCAGTTCTTCTGCCCTCTTCACATATTCTTCTTTCGGGGAAATATTGGGGTTGTAAAAAAAGTCCGTAATCTGAAAATATCCGGACAGATATTCGAGAACATAGCTGCTGCACGGAGCACAGCAGCTGTGCAGGAAAAGCCTGGGGACCTGTCCGCTTTTTTCGATTTCTGCAAGTATTTTTTCCAGTTCTCTTTGGTAGTTTCTCTTGTTCATGATCAATCTCTCTGTACTACTTCGTTTCCTGTGATCTCACCTTTTTCAAAAGCTGCCGCATTATCCAGCGTAGTCTTTGAAATCGCTTCCAGCGCTTCTTCTGTAAAGAATCCCTGATGGGAAGTAATCATTACATTTGGGAAAGAAAGCAGCCGGGCTGTGGTAGAATGCTCAAGAATCTCGTCCGAGCGGTCTTCGAAAACATTTTTTGTCTCTTCCTCATAAACATCCAGCCCCACACCTGCAAATTTTCTTGCACGTATACCATCGATCAGGTCATTGGTCTTTACCAGACCGCCCCTTGACGTATTGACCAGGATCACACCGTTCTTCATCTTCCGGATGGTATCCTGATTGATCAAATGATAGGTACTGTCCATCAGCGGGCAGTGAAGAGAGATCAGATCACTTTTTCCCAGCAATTCATCCAGAGATACATATTCTACAAAATCTGTCAGATCAGGATTCTGGTAAACATCATATGCGATCACTTTCATACCAAAGCCTCTGCAGATCCGTGCCATAGCAGCCCCGATCTTTCCGGTTCCCACAATTCCGGCTGTTTTCTGATAAAAATTAAATCCCATAAGACCGCCCAGGCTGAAATCATTTTCTCTCACTTTTACATATGCTTTGTGCAGACGGCGGTTCACTCCTAATGCCAAAGCCATGGCATGTTCTGCCACAGCTTCCGGCGAATAGCCGGGAACACGCATGACCTTGATGCCGTATTGTGCCGCTTTTTCCAGGTCTACGTTATTAAATCCCGCACACCGCATCAGGATCAGTTTCACACCTGCATCATGAAGCGCCTCTATCGTAGCACTTCCAACATCAGAACTTACAAATGCGCATACAGCATCAAAACCTTTTGCCAGCGGCGCGGTCTTCGGTGCAAGATCCGTCTTCAGATAATCAATTTCTATTCCAGGGTAGTTTTTTTCCTGTTTTTCAAAAGATTCTTTGTCGTAACTTTTTGTATCAAAAAATAAAATTTTCATAACTGTTTCTACCTCCTATATATGGAAATTATTTTGTCTTCTATATTCTACCATATTTGTCAAGTATTCTGCAGCCTCTTTTCCTGCCGGTTTCCCTGTATTTTTTCTGTCATGATCTCAATAATCTTTCTGTCTGTTTCTCTCATACCGTCTCTGGCAAGTTCTGCCACATTCTCTATGGTCTCCTCGATTCCTTTTGCCACAATGCCGTCCCCTCCATAGAACTGACTACCGAACTGGTACATCTTCATACCCAGAGTCCCTGCCTCTACTGCGGAAGCAATCTTTGCCGCACAGCTCGCCTTTGCGCCATCGCAGACCACTCCGGAATTAATTGCTAGAGCATTGACTATGGTGTGGGCAATCTCTTCATATCCGCCTCCGTAAAGGTAAGTGATCCCGGCTCCGGCTCCGCATCCCGCACTGATAGCGCCGCAGTAGGCAGACAACGTCCCGATCCCGGTTTTCAGATGGATGGTCACCAGATTGGATACCAGAAGAGCACGTATCATCTGATCTTTGGATACATTAAGATCTTCCGCATAGACGATGACCGGAAGAGACGCCGTCATCCCCTGATTGCCGCTTCCCGAATTAATCACCACTGGCATCTCACAGCCGCTCATCCTGGCGTCTGAGCCTGCCGCTGCCATGGCTTTGGCCCGGTTCTGGACACTGTTTCCATAAGACTGAAGCAAAATTTTTCCAATGCAGGCACCCCAGTTCCCTCTCATTCCTTCCTTTGCAATAGCAGTATTATATTGAATCTGACGTTCTATTACTTCCCGCACATCGGAAATTTTCGCTTCATCGGCAAACTGAATAATATCCCTGACATTTAAAAGACCTCTGTCAGCTTCGGTTTGACCTGTTCCCTCTTCAAAATATTCCCTGTCCAAAAGCACATTCTCATCCTTTTGTACCTTCACCAGATTCGTGTGATGCCCTTGGATCCTCACCAAAGCTTTATGTCCCTTCTTTTTCACAGTAACAAGAATATCGAAGATACAGCCGGACTGTGACGCTTTCACCTGAAACTTTGCCTGATTAAGATAATCGGAGACCTCATCAATCTGTTCCTGGGTAATATCTGCAAGAACTTCCAGCTTCTTCTCTGCCCTGCCTGCCTTGATCCCTGCCGCCGCAGCTGCAGGGATTCCCCGCAGTCCTCCGGTATTCGGAACAACCACACTTTTCACATTTTTGATAATGTTTCCACTGGCAGCAATCTCTATATCATCAGGAATCTCCCCCAGAGTATCTCTTGCCACTGCCGCCGCATAAGCGATAGCAATAGGTTCTGTACATCCCATTGCCGGAACCAGCTCTTCTTTTAAAATTTTTACATATGTGTCGTATATTTTTTTCTCCATTGTTCAGCTTACCTTTTACCTTTTTTCTTTTGTCATTCCCTCAGCTGCAAGCAGCTGATCCAGTTCTGCCTGCAGCAGTCCATACAAAAAACCTGCTGCGGACACATGGATGGCTTCTGCAGAGGTTGAACCTTTCAGGAACTCCTCCGGAGATCCGCGGGACGCGCCAGGACATCCAGAACGGCAGCGCCTGTGATAACTATTTTTCCCACGTTTTTTTCTCCATTATACATCATTTGTTTCTGCTCATAGAATTAGAGTACCAATTTCTTTTTCACTTGTCAAACTCCTTCGTTTCTTCATATGATAGTGTATCTGATAATGAAAGGAAGGATACTGATGGAGCAGTCTCTTTTAGAAGTAAAAGATGTCAGTTATGCTTATCATACAAAATCCGGTGAGACTCCGGCGCTTTCTCATATATCACTTGCTGTTTCCAAAGGGGAGTTTCTGGCTATTGTAGGCCCCTCCGGCTGCGGAAAATCCACTTTTCTGGATATGCTCTGCGGACTTTTAAAACCGGAAATCGGAGAGATTCTTTTAAATGGAAATCCCCTGGAATTTTCTGCAGCAAAAATCGGATATATGCTGCAGAAAGATCATCTCTTTGAGTGGCGTACTATTTACAGCAACGTTCTTTTAGGGCTGGAAATCCAGAAGAAAAAAACACCGGAAACCATCCGGCATGCAGAGGAACTTCTTTTGTCCTATGGACTGGACAAATTTAAAGACGCACGTCCCTCCCAGCTTTCCGGAGGAATGCGGCAGAGAGCAGCGCTTATCCGCACCCTTGCTCTGGATCCGGAGCTGCTTCTCCTTGACGAGCCTTTTTCGGCCCTGGATTACCAGACCAGGCTCTCGGTAGGAGACGATATAGGGAAAATCATAAAAAAAGAAAAGAAAACAGCCATACTGGTTACCCATGATATCTCAGAGGCAATCAGCATGGCTGACCGTGTTATTGTATTCAGTAAAAGACCTGCAGGAGTACAGAAGATCATTCCTATAGAATTTTCCATGCCTGACCGAACTCCTATGAGTTCCAGAAGTGCTCCTGAGTTTAAGAATTATTTCAATGAAATCTGGAAGGAGCTGAATCATGATGCATAAGTTATCTTCTATGTCAGCAGAACAAAAAACTTATCTTCAGGGTCAGAAGCGGAATGCTGTCCTGGTCCAGATTTCCAGGTTTCTGATCTTTATTTTGTTTATCGGACTGTGGGAAGGCTGTGCAAGACTGGGAATTATAGACTCCTTTATCTTCTCCAGTCCCTCCAAGATTCTTTACGCCATGACTGACATGATGAGGAACGGCACCCTGATTCAGCATGTTTCTATTACCCTGGCTGAAACTATGATCAGTTTTGCCCTGGTAACTGTGCTTGGCATTGCCTCAGCCGTACTTTTATGGGTGTTTCCCCGGCTCTCTGCTGTCCTGGAGCCTTATCTTGTGGTGCTGAACAGTCTTCCCAAATCTGCTCTCGCCCCGCTTTTAATTGTCTGGCTTGGAAGCAATATGAAGACCATTGTCATCGCCGGGATTTCTGTGGCGATCTTTGGGGCAGTATTAAATCTTTACACTGGTTTTTGTGAAACAGATCCTGATAAACTGAAATTGATCCGCACACTGGGAGGCTCAAAGGCAGATTCCCTTTTTAAGGTAGTTCTTCCTTCCTCCATCCCCCTGATCTTAAGCGTTATGAAGGTCAATATCGGGCTTTCTCTCATCGGCATTGTCATCGGAGAAATGATAGGAAGCAAAAGCGGGCTTGGCTATCTGATCATATACTCCAGTCAGGTCTTCCAGCTCACTACCATGATCATGTCCATTGTGATCCTCTGTGTGATTGCCATTTTGCTTTATGGGATCATTTCACTGATTCAGAAATGCTATCTGAAAAAATATTCTTAACATCACTGATATTTTTTATAGCCCGGGTGTCTTCCTGTGACACCATAGCCTTCCCGCATGGAAATCAGCCGGTCAATATTTTCCCTTGAGATTTCCTGAGCGCCTCCCAAAAGGTGAGCATTTAAACTGATCTGCGCAAACAGTTCCAGGGTTTCCATGCGGTAGTAGGCTGTGATCACGTCTGTGCCCATTGTCAGTGCACCGTGATTCTGAAGAAGCAGTGCATCGTGCTCTTCCAGATAAGGAGCGATTGCCTCAGGCACTTCCTCAGTGGAAGGAGTTCCATAAGGAGTAACCGGAACAGAGCCCAGAGCAATGACTGTCTCGATCATGGAATATTCATCCAGGGGACGGTTTGCCACTGCATAGCCTGTAGCCACCGGAGGATGGGCGTGAAGAACTGCCCCTACATCTTCTCGCTCCTGATAACAGCGAAGATGCATCTTGATTTCTGAAGAAGGACGATAGCCTTCCTCTGCAGAAAGAATTTTTCCGCTCTTATCTATTTGAACCAGTTTCTCTGGTGTGATAAAACTCTTGCTGATTCCGGTGGGCGTCACTAAAAAGGTCCCGTCAGAAAGTTTTACAGAAACATTTCCGTCATTTGCTGCAACCCAGCCTTTCTGCCACATTTTATGGCATACATCACAAATCTGATCTCTTAATTCTTTATGATTTAATTCCATTTTCTTTTCTCCTCTGTGCCCATTCTCTCCACTGCTGTGTATCATGGGGCTCATATACTTTCACATTTACAGAAGCCTTCAGAATATCTCGCGCCTCTTTTAAATCCTTTACTTCTCCAAGTGCCAGAAGCTGCATCATCAGATTGCCGTATACCGTAGCTTCCACTGGTCCCGCATAGACAGGGATGCCGCAGGCATCTGCAGTCATCTGGCAAAGAAGGGCGCTCTGCGCTCCCCCTCCGATCAGATGGATAGCCCGGTAAGTTTTTCCTGTACACCTGGAAATCTCCTCCAGGGTATTCTGATAAGTCAGCGCCAGACTTTCGTCAATACACCTTACGACCTCTCCTGCCGTTTCCGGTACTTTCTGTCCGGTTCTGCGGCAATAATTCCGGATTCTTTCCGGAATATTTCCCTCCGGCAGAAACTCCTCTCTGTCAGGGTCGATCAAAGACTGAAAAGGCTCTGTCTCAAGCGCCATCTGTTCCAGTTCTCCAAAGCTGTATTCCTTTCCCTCTTTGCTCCACTGCCTGCGGCTTTCCTGGATCAGCCACAGTCCGATAATATTCTTAAGGAAAGAAACTTTTCCGCCGCAGCCCCCTTCGTTGGTAATGTTCCCTGTAAAGGATTCTTCTGTAATAACAGGTCCATCCAGTTCTGTTCCAAACAAAGACCAGGTGCCGCAGCTTAAAAAGATAAAATCATCTTCCATCTGCGGAACCGCTGCCATAGCGCTCTGGGTATCATGTCCTGCCACTGCAATGACCGTCAGATTTTTCACACCCAGCTCTTCTTCAAGGGAAGGACGCAGAGTTCCAAGCCTGGTCCCCGGCAGCACGATGGAAGGGAGAAGCCTTCCCGGAATCCCCAGAGAATCTGTGATCTTATCCGCCCACTTTCTTCTCCGGATATCCAGCATTTGCGTGGTGGAGGCTATGGTATATTCCGCTGCCTTTTCCCCGGAAAGATAATATTGGAACAAATCCGGCATCAAAAGCATATGTTCTGCTCTCTCCAGAGCATTCTCTTCTGCCTCCTGTTCTGCCATCAGCTGGAAAACCGTATTAATTTCCATAAACTGATTTCCCGTCAGCTGGTAAAATTCTTTTTTATCTATTTTTTTCAGGGCTTTTTCCAGCATCCCTGCAGTTCTTCTGTCCCGGTAATGGACCGGGTTGGACAGAAGCCTTCCATTCCTGTCCAAAAGCCCGTAATCCACGCCCCAGGTATCCACTCCGATACTTTCTGCTCCACCCTCAGTCAGAGAACGGAGGATTCCCTGCTTCATCTCGTGAAACAGACGGAGAAAGTCCCAATACATGGTTCTCCCATGCTCTGTATCCAGCGTTACCGGAATATTTGGGAAACGGTGAAGTTCTTTTACAGACAGCTTTTCTCCGCTGAAACTGCCCATCATAACTCTTCCGCTGGAAGCGCCATAGTCCACCGCCAGCATTTTTCTCTCTTTCATTTCGCTCACCTTTATTTATACAGCGGACCGTATGCTGCGCACGCCCGGTAATCCTGTCCTTCTTTATCCATACCAAATGCATTCCAAGCTGCAGGACGGAAAATCTTTTCCTCCGGCACATTGTGCATGGAAACAGGGATACGGAGCATGGAACAAAGGGTAATCAGGTCTGCTCCGATATGGCCGTAGCTGATCGCTCCATGGTTAGCTCCCCAATTGTTCATGACATCATAAGCTGTCTTGAAAGCGCCTTTTCCTGTCACTCTGGGTACGAACCATGTACATGGCCAGGTATAGTCTGTACGTTTCCAGAGAATATCGGATACCTCATCCGGCAGCTTTGCAGTCCAGCCCTCTGCAATCTGGAGTACTGGTCCCAGGCCTTTTACCAGATTCAAGCGGATCATGGTAACCGGCATCTCCACATCTGTCAGGAATCTGGAGGAGTAGCCGCCGCCGCGGAAATATCCGAAATCTGCAGGATTCCATGTTACAGCTTTCATGATATTCTCCATATCTTCCTCTGTAACATCAAACCACTGTTTCATCACACTATTGCCTTCCCCGTCTTTCGCTGCTCCGCACGCATCCAGACAAGCCGCTCCTGAATTGATCAGATGAATGAATCCTCCTGCTTCTTTTGCTTTGCCTTCCAGTTCATAGCCTGATGCCCCTTTTACTGCTTCGGGGCTCCAGTATGTACGCACATCGGCAAATATCTGAGCGCGGTTGGTCAGCAGTTTCATAAACATCATGCCCAGGCCATTCAGCACATCATTTTCTGTGGCAAGAATATAAGGTTCTCTGGCTCCGTTCCAGTCAAAGGAAGTATTTAACAGAGCTTCCGCAAAGTCCGCATTAGGATAGAAGTCTGTCCACTGCCTCTGTCCCTGGAAACCGGCTGCCAGAGCATTGTGCCCGCACTGTTCTTCTTCGCAGCCTTCAGGCAGGTTTGCATTTCCGTTCATCAGATCCTTGATGATACACATCATCTTTACAACAAATTCCCAGTCTTTATCCTTTTCTTCCCGGTTTTTCTGTACGGTTTCCGGATTTTTATCAAAACCTTCAATGCAGTATTTTTTCGTCCATGCAAGAGCCTTCTGGAACTCTTCTTCATCATAAATACCCTCTGTCATACGGCGGATGATCTCTACTTCATCCACAGATTCCACCCGCATTCCAAGATAGGATTCTATGAAATCATGGTCAATAATGGAACCGCCGATTCCCATACACATGGAACCGATCTGCAGGTAGGATTTTCCCCGCATGGTAGCCACTGCCACAGCTGCCCTTCCAAAACGGAGAAGCTTTTCCTTCACGTCTTCCGGTATTTCTTTCGCGTCTGCGGCCTGCACATCATGACCATAAATGCCAAACGCCGGAAGTCCCTTCTGAGCATACGTTGCCAGAACACTTGCCAGATATACAGCGCCGGGACGCTCGGTTCCGTTAAATCCCCATACCGCCTTAATCGTCTGGGGATCCATATCCATGGTTTCCGCACCGTAACACCAGCAGGGTGTAACAGTCAAGGTAATGTCTACGCCCTCACGTCTGAATTTATCCGCGCAGGCAGCTGCCTCAGCAACGCCGCCTATGGTCGTGTCTGCTGTCACAACCTTTACAGGATCTCCATTGGAATATTTCAGGTTGTTTTCAAATAATTCCGCCGCAGCCCTGGCCATTCCCATGGTCTGTTCTTCCAGTGTTCCGCGTACATTTAAATATCCGCGTCTTCCGTCAATCGTAGGGCGGATCCCAATAACAGGGTAATTTCCGATCAGTCTGTTTTTTCTCATATCTGTACCTCCGAATTTTTTACTATAATTTAATTATAAAATTGAATCTTCCGGGTTTCATGTGATATAATTGCAAAAAATAGTACAATATTCACTTTCGGAGGTTCTATGCACTATCTGGATTATAATGAGAAAAGACAGCACGGCACCAGGGATTTTCCCCTGGCATACTACCATATTGATCAATACCATCCCCGCTATAATATGCCCTTTCACTGGCATCAGGAAACCGAGATTCTTCATGTAATAAAAGGCAGCATCCGTTTCTATCTGGATGACAGAGAATATCTTGCCTCTGCGGGGGATCTTATTCATATTTCAGCCGGTGTGATCCATGGCGCACAGCCGGAAGACTGTGTGTACGAATGTCTTGTTTTTGATTCTAAATCCCTATTGATGCACACCCAGGCAGCACGGCAGTATCTGCGCGGTGCAGGATATCAGCAGTTTTTTATTCAGGAATATTTTCATGAAATTCTTCCTGATCTAAAAGTCTGCGTACAAAGCCTTTTTTCATCTGTCCGCATCCAGTCTTCCGGCTGGGAATTATCTGTTCTCGGAGGACTGTTTCAATTTTACGGCATTCTTTTCCGTGAAGGTCTTTACACAAATTCTCCGGAAGAATGTATCCGCGTAAAGCAGCTGAAAATTCACCAGCTGAAACCTGTTCTTGAGTATATTGACACCCATTATTCCCAGCCGGTCACTCTGGAAACGTTATCCCGTATTGCGGGTATGTCTCCCAAGTATTTCTGTCGCTTTTTCCACACTGTGATTCACCGCACTCCTATTGATTATCTGAACTATTACCGTATTGAAAGAGCTTGTTACCTGATGGAGACAGAGGATCTGTCTGTCACAGAGGCAGCCTACCGCTGCGGTTTTAATGACAGCAGTTATTTTGTCAGATGTTTTAAAAAATATAAGCAGACGACTCCTAAACAATTTATAAAAAAAACAGAAGGCATTTAAACAGATTCTTCTGTTTTGTGCCTTCCGCATGTTTTTACGGCCTATTGAATATTTTTTTCATAAAAGCAATATCCTCATGGGCATGTTCCATCGTGATTTCTTCTCTTAAAACACTGATATCCGGCTTATTCTTTTTCAGCCAGTCAAATAAATAATCGTATTTCATAAGTCCTTTTCCCAATGAACAGGGAACGAATGAGCCATCCTGGCTTAGAAGGCAGTCTTTCAGATGTACAACTCCAATCTTTTCCCCAAAAGATTCAAAGCATTCCTTCCACAGTTCCTCCTGATCAATAATCTTGTCTTTTGTCAGCAGATTTACAGGGTCAAAAATAATTTTCAGCCATGGACTGTTCATATCCCGGATCAGTTCTTTTGTCCATTTCGGAGAATACAGTGTATGGGCGGCAACCGGCTCGATGCCCAGACATATTTCCTGTTCCTGGGCTACTGCCAGCAGCCTGTCGATAACGTCCCATACCTGTTTTCTTGTCTCCCTTTTTTCTTCCAGACTGAGGACGCCATAGGATGTTTCCGTCCCGGTCATGCCCGCCCCAAGGTATTTTCCGTAGCGGATCCCTGCTTCCAGATTTGTTATGTGATCTTTGCGCACAGTCTCATCTCCTGCGGAAAGATCCATATAACATCCCAGGACCGCGATCTCCACACTGTTCTTTTGAAATTCCTGTTTTACGTTTTTCAGAATTTCCCTTTTCACCGGAAAAGGCTTGTCAACTCCTTCCACTGCCTTGTGAAGTGCCACCTGAGCAGAGGCAAACCCTTCCTTTTTCAAAATTCCGGCCAACTGTGCCGGGGTATGTCTTCCGTAATCGTGTGCTCTAACTCCCAGCTTCACTGTCAGATTCCCCCTTCCCTGCCCAAAAGAGCGGCTCCTAAAATCCCGGCTTCGTTATAAAATCTTGCAGGAACAATCTTCGTCTGTACCTGAGAATCCCGTGAATACACATGCTCTGCACACAACTCTTTCAGCGGTTCCAACAGACAGTCCTGAGCGCGGCTGATTCCTCCGCCGATGCACAGGATATCCGGCTGAAAAATATTGATCAGATTTGTGATCCCGCATTCCAGATATTCAATATACTGATCCAGGACCTGCCTGGTTTTCTCATCTCCCTCTCTCACTGCCCGGAAGATCTGCTTTCCTTCCACAGCTTCTGGTTTTCCGCTGCATAACTGCCACAGAAGAGAGTCCTTTTTTCTGTCATTTTTCATCATTGCTTTCGCCTGTCTCACCAGGGCAGAGGCAGAAGCATACTGTTCAAAACAGCCTCTTCTTCCGCAGCTGCACACTTCACCATCGAATTTAATGGTCATATGTCCCACTTCTCCGGCAGCATAATTGACACCTCTGCTGATTTTCCCGTCTGCAATGATTCCTGCACCGATTCCGGTCCCCAGCGTGACCATGAGGAAATCCCGGCTTCCTCTCCCGGCACCGTAAAGATATTCTGCCCAGGCAGCCGCATTTCCGTCGTTTTCCAGATAAATTCTGCAGGGTAAAAGCTCCTGCAGCATTTCTTTCAAGGGCGCATAGACGATTCCCAGGTTATTGGCGTATTCCAATGCCCCTTTCTGAACATTCACAGTTCCCGGAAGCCCGGCTCCCAGCCACAGAATATCCTCCCAGGAAAGACTGTTTTTTTCCACCAGCTCTCTGCCCAGTTCTGCCATATCCTTTGCATACGCTTCTGCTGGACGGGGCGGACAGGTCTTTTTTGATACTGTACTTACCAGCACTCCGTTTTCGTCTACCAGACCAGCAGCAATGTTGGTACCGCCCATATCGATTCCAATCGTATATCTCATCCTTCTCACCTCTCTTGAACAAATGAACAGAAGGTTCCTGTCCTTCTGCTGTCCGGAAAGCCGGCACAGTATATTTTTGTTTATTTTACGCCGGAACTTGTATTAGCATTCATGATCTGCTTCTGGCACAGGATAAAAATAACCAGAATCGGTATCATTGTAATAACCGAAGCTGCCAGCAGTGTAGTCCAGTCAATAGACAGAGCGCCTGCCAGATTTCGCAGAGCAAGCTGCAGAGTATATTTATTGGGATCATCAATAACAATCAGCGGCCAGATATAATCATTCCATCTCCAGCGGAAGGAAAAAATCGCCAGGATAGCTATCGTGGATTTTGCAATGGGAAGCATGATTCTCAAAAAGATCTTGCCTTCGTTTGCTCCGTCGATCCTGGCTGCCTCAATCAGGGCATCCGGCACGGTAATATAAAACTGACGCATCAGGAAAATACCTGTCATACTTCCAATGGTGGGAACAATAAGGCCCCAGAGATTATTGTAAAGTCCCAGTCTTCTGATCACTTCAAAGCTTGGAGTCATGATAACTTCTGTAGGAAGCATGGTTGTGGCAAGGACACAGACAAAAAGTACATTCATCCATTTATATCTGTATTTTGCCAGAGCATATCCTGTAATCGCACTCATAAGGACCGTAAGAACTGTAGCTACAATGGTTACAAATGCTGTATTCATCATATACAGCATGAAATCCATTTTCTGCCAGGCTGTAACAAAGTTTTCTACTGTAAAGTTCTTTGGGAAGAAAGTAAGAGGGAATGTAAACAATTCATTTCCCGGTTTAAAAGAACTCAGCACCAGCCATAATACAGGGAAAACAAAGATTACGCCTACAATCACTGCCACAATTTCAAGGGCAACATTCATTTTAGTTTTTTTCATAATCTGCTTCCTCCTGTATTACTCTTCTTTGTTAAGTTTATTCTGTATAACAGACAGAATAAGCAGTACTACAAACAGAACCATGGAGCAGGCACTGGAATATCCAACCTTCATCTTTTCAAATCCTGTTTCATAAATATATTGGATAACAAAAGTTGTACTGTCTCCAGGGCCTCCGCCTGTCAGTGTCTGAACTTCAGCAAACACCTTAAATGCACCGATCATCGTGGTGAGGATAACCAGGAAAGAAGTTGGCTTAATCTGAGGAAGGGTAATATAGCGGAACTTTGTCCATCCCTTCGCTCCGTCGATTTCTGCCGCTTCTACAATTTCATCATCAATCTGTTCCAGCGCACCGATAAAGATCATCATATTAAATCCTGCTGTTCCCCAGATAACTGCAATAACAGCAGTAGCAAAAGCCGCTGTAGCACTGCTGGACCATTCGATCGGGCTGGCTCCCACTAATGAGAGTACATAGTTTACCACACCAAAATTCTCTCCGAAAATCCACCGCCAGGTTAAACCTACCATAATGGTTGACAGCAGCGTCGGCCAGTATACAATGACTCTGAATAATGTTTTGCCTTTCAGCCTTTTCGCTGTCATCAGCATTGCAAGCCCCAGGGATACGATATATCCCAGGGGTACTTCGATCACACAGAAAACTGCTGTTCTTCCAATGACTTTCAGATACTCAAAATCACTGAAAATTTCCTTGTAGTTTTCCAGTCCGATGAAGTCCATCTTGTTAATGCCGTTATAATTTGTAAAGGAAAAGTATAACCCAACCACAGCAGGAATCAGAAAGAAAATGATAAAAAACAGTATCATTGGCACTACAAAGACAAACGCCCATAACTGATAGTCATTCAGTTTCTTTTTTGTTCTCATTTTCCTTTCCCGCCTTTTCTTTCATTTTTATTTCATGCCTTCATATGCTTCACAGATTTCTGTTTTGATCTGTGCCACCGCATCATCAACCGTCATCTGGCCTGCAATAACAGAATCAATACAGTCTCTGTAAACCTGTCCAGGATTGGATCCCGGATATTTAATGCCGATTTCATTTAACTGCTGTGTAATTGCCGGTGTAGCCTCCAGCTCGTTCTGGAATACTTCCATTCCCTCTACTTCATATTCTACTTCCACACCGGTACGTCCCGGCAGATACTGACCGATCTTACAGTATTCTGCGTAATTTTCAGGTTCATAGAACCATTTCAGGAATTCTTTTGCTTCTTCTTCCATTCCGCTTCCGTCAACAGCATAGATATAGTTGCCGCCTGCGATGGTAGCCCGTGTCTCACCCTTCGGCATCAGCATAGGAGCCCATTCAAAATCTGTAATGTTGTCAATATAATCATTCATGACCCAGTTACCGCACATATGTACTGCAACTTTTCCTGTTTTAAACATAGCCTGGGGGTCTTCTGTACCTGCCCATGTAGATTTCGGCATAATACCATCTTCAAACATCTGTACAAAATCAGTCATACATTTTTTGGAAATATCACTGTCTACCAGGCATTCTGTCATGTCTTCGTTGTATACAGATCCGCCGTACTGGTAAAGCATGGTATTGTAGCGGTTATCAGAGTGATCCCATACCATTCCATATTCTGCGTCTGATTTTTCCATAACTGTTTTAAGCACATCTCTGAATTCATCCCAGGTCCACAGATCCTCTTCGCTGGTAGGAACTGTGATCCCTGCCTGGTCGAACAACGTTTTGTTGTAAACCATACCATTTGCTGTAGCGTTGGCTGCCAGCGCCAGGGTTTTTCCGTCAATCTCTGTTGCCAGGAACATTTCATCCTGGGAAGGCGCGATATCAGAAATATCAAGAAGATAGTCAGAATAAGCCGCAAAGCTGGAATATCTGACTACTGCAGGAGCATTTCCTGCTTTTATCATATTCAGAAGCTTTGTCTCCATATCGCCGTATGGTACCTCTGTCATTGTGACCTTAACTCCTGTTTCTTCCTGATACTTCTCTGCCATTGCTTTTAAAGCCCCGCCTTCTGTAGTATCATCAGCAGTAAGGATGGTCAGTTCCTTTTCACCACTGTCGCTGCTTCCGCTTCCGGAATCCCCGGAACCGCCGCATGCTGTCATGCCTGCTGCCATTGCAAGGCACATTGTTGCTGCAAGTACTTTCTTTAACATGTTTCTTTTCCTCCTTAAGAAAAATTTAAATTATATTTTTAAAGTTTCCATTAAAAATAACATCGCCAGTGCCTGTCCGTAAGGCATGGATTTTATTTCAATTTTTTTGTAAAAGTCTTTAGACTCTCTTCCCATGGGTGTCCCATAGGATACCTGATTTACAATCCCGTCTTCTGTAATACAGTCAAGGATCGCAGGCAGTGCCTTAAGAGCTGCTTCTTTGCTGCTCTCCCCCAGAAGCCCCATATGTACGCCCCTCAAAAGGCCATATCCGAATCCGCACGTAGCACTGGCTTCCAGATAAGAATCCGGATCATCCACCAGGGTATGCCACATGCCGCTTTCGTCCTGCATCTTTTCCAGGGCTTCTGCCTGGCGTTTCAAGGTTTCTGTCAGAAAGCATTTCACACAGGGCGCGCATTCCACCATGCTTAAGAATTCCGGGATCGCAGATGTGATCCAGCAGTTTCCTCTTCCCCAGAGAGCCTCTGCAAAATTATGGTTTCCGTTAAAGGTAAATCCATGGAACCAGAGCCCTGTTTTTTTATCTGCAAGATATTTCGTATGAAGGAGAAACTGATACTCAGCCTCTTCTATATACTCCTGATTTCCGGAAATTCTTCCGAAATTTCCCAGAAACAGGACTGCCATAAAAAGAGTATCATCCCAGAGTTCCTGGTCATTCCATGTATCCGAGGTCAGGTGCTGCAGCCCTCTTTCTTTTGTTCTGGGTGCTTCTTCCATCAGCCATTCTGCCCACTCCCGGCATACTTCCCCGTATTCTTCTTTTTCTGTATACTCATACAGGCAGGACAGAGCAAGAAGCGGCGCCATAGTATTAATATTTTTTGCAGGAAGTCCTTCTTTCAGTCTTTGATTGTAAAATTTTGTGAGCATATCCAGATATTTCATATCATGAGTACTTTCAAAATATTTCCAGAGCCCGTAAAGTCCCACACCCTGGGTCCATTCCCAGAACATATACCTGCGCACATCATCTCCGGCAAGACTTTTTGTTTCCATATTTTTCAGAAAAATCTCATCTTCTTCGTACAAGACAGACTGGAAGGCTTCTACCAGCGTATCCAGTTTTTCCCGAATCTGCGTTTTCATTTCCATTGTCAATAGATTCCTTTCTCTGTTTTCATTTCCGGAGCCGGCAGGTATGGTATTTCTCTGCTGTTTACATAGAACTCCCGGATATTTCTCAATTCTACTTTCTGATAAGCAGGATCGAAAAATTCAAGACTCTCTTTTCCGTTAAAGGAAACACAGGCTTCTTTCATCCGCTCTTTAAATGCTTCAAAACTTCCGAATTCCCGTTTGTCTCCCATCCGGACTACAACTCCATGATCCAGTCCCCGGGAAATGATCTCTTTTCCTGTATTTGCACCGTAGTCTGTCATCTGGATTCCCTGGCTGAACCAGGCTGCCAGATATCCGTCGCCTGACTTGATGAAAATCCAGTTCTGCGTCAGCTCATACGCATCATATTCGTATACAGGTGTATAGGCATGTATTGCATGTACCAGTTCTTCCGGCTGGATATGATAGATCATTACCATTACATTTCTGTACTGCTCGATATACGGGATCGTCCCGTTTCCTGCCCAGTAGCTGGGACGGTTTCCTCCTGAAAACGGACGTTCTCCCGGATGATTGATAAAAAACTGTACCCCCTTGTCTCCCAATGCCGCATTCATGAGATGCTGCTGATGCCCGTGAACAAAAGGTTTAAATCTTCTGACACAGGACAGGAAATAATTTTCTGTCTTATATCCGTATGTTTTCACCCGGTTTATACCCTGATCCAGCTCTGCAGACAGCCATTCATTTCCTTTCGGCTGCATTTCGCGAAAACAGCAAGGTGCATGATAGTCTGACAGGCAGTACAGCGTAACTGCTCTGGATCCTGAAGTAATATATCCCTCTTTATAAGCAACCCAGGTAAGAAAATTAGGTTCCATCAGCGTTCTCACTTTCAGTGTATCTTCATAGACTCTTCCGTAGCTGGAACACATGACACCTCTGTAGGTATTAAAGCTGATCATAACAAAAGTGAAATCAATGGCTTTTTTCACCTTTTCTCTGATTTCCTGATCCGGTGCCAGTTCATAAAGGACAAAGAACCCTATCAGATCCACCGGAATGTAAGTTCCTGAATTCCATTCTGCAAAGCCGTAACGGAAAAAGTTTTCAAACCACTCAAGGATTCTTTCTTTTCCTTTTTCATACTGTTCTTTTCCATTTCTTCCGCTGACCGCAAAAGTATCTTCCGGGAAGAAATAGCCTGCCAGATACTGGCCGATATGGAAAAGCAGTGCATGGTTCTCACTGAAATACCACATAACATCATTTCCGGGTTCGTCGATCCAGTAGCGGAAATTCAGAGCAGCAGCCTTAATTCTCTCATACTGTTCTTCTGAAAGATATTTTCTGTATCTGGTGAGCAGAAGAAACATGGGGGAAAGATAAAAATCTGCGCAGTCCTCATGATTTTCAATCATTTTCAGACTGTAGTTCAACCCCCTTAAGGCTTTTTCATTAAATCCATGTTCTGTCTCCAGGATTGCCAGCGTCCTTGTGACCACATTTTCTCCCTGGGCACAGATAAACTTCAGAGCCTGCTGCTTTCTCTCATCCTCAGTATCCGCAGGTTCAACAGTTACCGCATCCTCAGGTACAGTTCCCAGAACCAGATTTCTTACAATGGAAAATTCTCCTGTTTTCACTGCGAGAAGCACAGTAAAGACCCCTACGTTATAATCTTTTACATCTCCAAGCTCTACATAGTCCTGGTCTTTTTTCGCAGTTACCTGCCGGGAACCTTCGATTTCCACATTGTTGAGAAGAGCAGACTGCTCGTCTCCTGTTACCAAGATTTTTTTATCTGTTTTCAGAAGACAGTTGTCATATCTTAAAACAATCTTTCCTTCCTGCACCAGATCCTTGGGGAAATAACAGCTTTTCAGAAACTGCTCTGTGTCCAGAACCTCGTCTGCATAGTCTCCAAGTTCAATGGAACCTTGAATCGGCTTGTTTCCCTTATAACGGAACTCATAGTAAAAAAACACGTCTCTCTCTGCGAGTTCGTCTGCATAAACAGCAATTTCATTCATACCTTTCTGAAAATGCAGCGTTACAGTTGTCTTCCCCGGAATATTCCTGGTATACGGATGAAAGCAAAAACTTTCTTTCTGGTTTACCCATGCCTTGATACCGCCGCAGGTATAGATTTCAAAAGGATAGTCACCTTCTTCTTCCACATACACTTCTGTTTTTGCAAAGACCCAAATATGATGGGGCATGTGAAGAAAGGTAGTAAAGTCCACACGGTTATTTTCAAAAGGAAAATAAACTCTGTCGTAAGATCCCTGATACATTTTCACTTCTTCAATTTTATTCTGCTCTAAAAATGCCCTGCGCACCGGATATACAATCTGTACATAAGCTTCTCCCAGATTTACCTCCGCCTCAAAAGTCTCTTTCGGGGAATCAAAGGGTTCTTTCTGCATATTTGTGATCCACCATCTGTTTATGGAATCATCATACCCGATTTTGTAATTTAATCTTCCCATATGCGCCTTCCTTTCTGTCAATTTTTCTTTTTTACAGATTTTTTCCTGATTTTGGGCGCAAAAAAAGTACCTACCTTATCTTGCGACAATTCTCAGGTTTCAGGCATTCTCTCTAATAATTTTACATGAAATTTTTCTGCCCGTCTTCGTCAGCCGTCTAATTGCTGTATAATTCTCTGTAATTCTTTTTATAATTTGTTTACTTTTTCTTTACTGGAATTACTATACCATATCTTTTCTTACCATCTCTACACGTTTTTTGCTTTTTCTCCCATTTCACATTGCATATTTTGCTTTTTCTGTTTAATATATACAATATAAAAACTTTGTTTCATATCACAAATTTATGATATTGACAGGAAAGGAGCTTCGTTATGCTGATCCAAGGTATCTCTTTATATGAAAAAAATCATTTGTACAGAATCAACACCCCCGCAGATCCCCTTTACTATTTTTTTGATTATGATGAGCGTTCTTATAAACTGAATATGCAGTTCCAGCATTTCCATTCCTTCTATGAGATAATGATTCCTCTGGAGGAATCTGCAGGACATCTGATCAACGGAAAATATTATGAACTGAAAATGCACGATCTGGTTCTTCTGAGACCTTCCCTTCTGCACAAAACAGTCTATCCCAAAGGATATCCCAGTAAGCGCCTGATCATCAACTTCCGTTTTTCATCCAATATGTACTATGGCATGGGGTCTGTCTTCGCAAAAATAACAGCGCTGTTTAACGAAAAAATCCCGATTTTCCGTTTTGAAGAAACCCAGAAACAAGCGCTGTTTAAAATCTTAAATGAAATCTTCCTGCTTTCTGACTCTTCACGTGAATCGAAAAATCTTTTGATCCACAATAAATTTCTGGAATTCCTCGTACTCCTGTCAGAAGAGCAGGACCAAAACTGCTATCTTCCGGAAAACGCCGGACAGACCATTGAAGATAAAATTTACAGTATCACAGCTTACATACACAGTCATTATCAGGAAGAGCTCTCCCTGGAATTTATTTCTCAGAAATTTTTTATCAGTACTTACTATCTTTCCCGGAGCTTTAAGGCTGTTACAGGTTTTACGCTGATCAATTACATTCAGATGACCCGCATCCGAAATGCCCAGCTGCTTCTTTTATCTACCAGTGAAAAGATCACAGACATTGCAGAGCAGTGCGGATTCACCAGTTTTTCCCAGTTTAACCGGTGTTTCAATAAATTCTGCCAGCTTTCGCCTTCAGCCTACCGGGCGGCCAATACAGTCAATGGACTGGAAACTTTTGAACTACAGGAGGATCTGCTTCGGGAATCTTAAAGCAACAGATACGCAGATAAGAAAAGCGGAAACGCTCTTTTCGTTTCCGCTTTCTTATCTGCAGGCAGCGCTTTCTTCTGCATCAGGGCATTCTCCCTTCTCCAGTTTCTGAAGCTTCTCTATGATCTCCTCACAGATTTCCTGCATGTCTTTCTTGTCTGTCTCAATCCTCACATCTGCGGCTGCCTCATATTTTATTCTTCTTTTTTCCATCAGTTCGGAAATGTACCCCACATCTTTATGGTTTTCCAGAAGAGGACGGTCATGGCTGTTTCTGACCCGCTCCAGTATCGTTTGAGGAGCTGCTGTCAGCAGGACCACTTTTCCGTTTTTTTTCATTTCCTGCACATTGCATTCCCTCATGGGGACACCCCCTCCGCAGGAAACCACAACATTTCTCTTTGTCTGCATTTCCACCAGAAGATCGGTCTCCAGGCTGCGGAAATATTCTTCTCCATAAATACGGAATATCTCTGAAATACTCATCTTTTGTCTCTTTTCGATCAGCTGGTCCATCTCGATACGTTCCATACCATATCTTTTTTTCATCCACTGGGAAACTGTACTCTTCCCTGATCCCATGAAACCGATCAGAAATATATTATAAGGAAACAATTCCCCGTTCTGTCTCTTCTTTATCTGCTGCATTCTATCCTTCTCCCATCCGGAATATTCATCATTTAACGCATTAAATTGCTGTACTGATTATAGCAAAAGATGTCCTCCAACGCAAGACTGTCAAAATAAAAGCACTGAAAAAAGTTGCCGCTCCTTTGATGTATATCAATAAAAACCTATAAAATATCTTTTCTCCGGTAGTGCCACAGTCCCACAGCAACTCCTGCAAATCCATAGGCGATCCCCAGGATTGCGAGCTTTCCATCCAGGCCGCCTTCAGAAATGATCTCCGCCGCATCTCCATAGGCATAAGGTGTGATGTATTTTACTGCATCCGCCTTCTCTGCAATATTCTTGAAAAGTCCCAGGAAATAGAGCAATGCTGCCACTCCTATTCCCAGACTGATACTGCCTCTTCGAATGAACGCAGAAATCCCACAGCAGACTCCCAGGATCTCCGCCTGCATCAGCAGCTGTGCTCCATGATAGATCCAGAAAATCTTCCAGTCCGGCTCCTCTCCTATCATCACAAAAGAAGTACAGGAAAACAGTATCACGATTCCGTTCATCAAGACCAGCAAAAACACCATAGCACCCAGTTTCTGAAACAAGATTCTCTCCCTGCTCACCGGATGTGTCAGAAGAAATTCTGCTGTGTGTTCCTGTTCTTCCCTTGCAAGCATACCGGTTCCCAGAATTGCACTGTAAAACATACCTCCGATTCCCAGCATGCTGCCTCCGTAGATTCCGTAGAATCCCATAATCTCACCGTAATTCAGACGGTCCATCCCAAAAGCAGAAGTAAGTCCGCCCATATTTTTCAGTGCTTCTTCCAGAGAATCCACCTCTTTTTTCAGCTGAGGGAACAACAGAAGACAGAGCATGATCATTCCGCCTATGACTGCACTCCAGATCAGAAGTGATTTTATGTTTCTTTTTATTTCCATTTTTGCGATTGTCATGCCCTTTTTCCTCCTTCATAAAAATGGAGAAAGGTTTCTTCCAGTCCCGGTTCTGTAATGGTCAGATCTTCTATAGAAAGTTCTGACAGTTTTTCCAGAAGCGGTCGTATTTCCCCTCTGTAAAGAAAACTGATACCATTCTCCAGCATCTGTATATCTGCTGCTTCTATGCCGGAAATTTCTGTGATTCCCTGCACAGTCACCCTCTTTGCTGATGCTCTGCAGATATTTGCCACCTCATCTTCCTTCACCAGCCTGCCTTCTCTGATGATCGCCGCCCGGTGGCAGTATTTCTGAACCTCACTTAAAATGTGAGAAGACAAAAATACCGCCGCACCTGCCTGATTTCTCTCCTTTACCAGAGAAAAGAATTCCTTCTGCATCAGCGGATCCAGCCCGCTGGTGGGTTCGTCCAGGACATACAGATCTGCCCCGTGCTGAAAGGCACAGACAATACTCACTTTTTTCTTATTTCCAAGGGAAAGTTCCTCTACTTTCTTCTTCGTGTCCAGCTTCAGCCTTTCGCAAAGTTTTCCAGCCTCTTCCCTGCAGTCCCTGCCGTACAGGTCTGCGGAAAATGCAATTACATCTTTCACCCGCATGGAGCTGTAAAAAGCAGCCTCAGATGGCATATAGCCCACCCGCTTCAGGATTTCTGTCTTATTGGAAACGGTATCCATTCCCAAAATTTCTGTCTTTCCGGAACTGGGCTTTAAAAGCCCCAGCATAGTACGGATAGCAGTACTCTTTCCCGCGCCGTTTGGACCTATAAATCCATAAATTTCCCCCTTTTTCACCTCCAGATTCAAATTCAGGACACCCCTGTGTTTTCCGTAGTATTTTGTAAGATTCTGAATACGGATGACTGTGTTCACCTTACTCCCTCCTCATTTTCCCAGCAGACTTTTTTCAAATTTTATGTTTTTATTCTAATACGAGTGACTGTTTTTGAGAAGAGTTATAGAACATTTTCTTTAGATAAAAAGGACGCAGGATATAGTTTTATACAGAAGCAAGCTCTTTGAAAACACCTTCCAAAAAATTTTTAGATCAGAATAAAAGAATATCAGCATACAAAGACAGAATATGGTAAAATAGTCCCAGGAGGCGTATAAGATGAAAATCACACGTAGTTTAGAATTTCAGTCTGGAAGCAAAGAAGAGAAACTGCCCTGCTTTTCTCCCAATTTTCCCTATATTGCATCACAGGCCCAATTAGATTATTACAAAGAGCCTTATGTCCCGTGGCACTGGCATAGAGCCATAGAATTATTCTATATACAAAGCGGCGAACTAAAATATTATACACCAAACAAGACTATAGTGTTTCCTGCCGGCTTCGGCGGTATGGTCAATTCCAATGTACTGCACATGACCAGAATTCAGACACACCAGGAAAAAAATGTGCAGCTGCTCCATATCTTTGAACCTGATTTAATCGGCGGAACCTATGGAAGTCTTATTGAGCAGAAATATGTCACGCCGCTCATCACAGCTTCTCAGCTTGAACTGATTGCATTCTGTCCCGATAATCCGGCACATACAGATATTCTTCATTTAATCCGCAAGGCATTTGAATTATCCGAAAATGAGTTTGCCTATGAACTGCGCATAAGAGAATCTTTATCGCAGATATGGATAAAGTTATTAAACTTATACCGCCCTGTTCTCCAGGAGAAATCAAATTCGTCCAATCAATTGACGGATAAAATAAAATTGATGATGGCATATATCCACGAGCACTACTCAGAAAAAATTTCTATTTCCCAGCTTGCCGTCTCTGCCTTTTTAAGCGAACGAGAATGTTATAGAGTTTTTCAGAACTGCCTGCATATGACGCCTGCAGAATATATGAAAAGTTACCGTTTGCAGATTGCCTGTCAAATGCTGACAAAAGAATCCACTCCGGTAACAGAAATCGGCTTTGCCTGCGGGCTGGGAAATGCCAGCTATTTTGGAAAGATTTTCCGTAAATCCACAGGCTGTTCACCTCTGGAATACCGCCGGAAATGGCAGGATAGGAACAAAAAATGACAGAAAAAAGATATTATATTTCTTCCTCATCCCCTATAATAATCTTTATAAATATAAGAGCTGCTGCAGTAAAACAATAAAAACCGGCAATACCAAATGGTTTGCCCTCAGGACAGACATCGAATCTGAGAAAGGAAAACAAATTGGAACTAAACTGTAAAATAGCTGAAATGGAATTAAAACATGCAGGAACACTAAATCCGGGACCTTGGGTAGATCATTCCCGTTTTGTTGCAATCGCCTGCAGAAATATAGCATGCCGCTGTGATGACTTATCTTCTGATTCTGCTTATTGTTTTGGTCTTCTGCATGATATAGGGCGGTATGCCGGCATAAGTTCAGAAAAACATTTAATCGACGGCTACCGTTTTTGTGCGGAACGTGGCTGGGAAAAAGCAGCACAGATATGTATTTCTCATGCCTTTATGATACAGGATATAAAAACGTCAATTGGTAAGTTTGACATATCTGAAGAAGATTATCAGTTTATGGAGCGTTTTATCAAAAATGCTGTCTATGATGATTACGACCGTCTTGTACAGCTGTGCGACGCATTGGCCCTTCCGACCGGCTTCTGTCTTTTGGAAAAACGTTTTGTAGATGTGGCACTGCGTTACGGAACACCGCCTGCCACTGTAGATCGCTGGAAAAAGATATTAGAAATAAAAGATTCCTTCGAACAAAAAATAAACTGTTCCATTTACACGCTGCTCCCGGGAGTAATGGAAAACAGTTTTTTCTAGATTTCTGTTAATTCGTGACAATAGACGGCTGGAAAAGTGTGCCATCTATTGTCATCTTTTTTAATGAATAGACACTACTTGAAAACCTGCATCTTCCACAGCTTTTTTCAGTACACTGTCACTTACTTCCCTGTCATAGGATACCACCGCACATTTTCTGGCTAAATTTACTTTTGCTGCCACTCCGTCCAGCTGGTTTAACGCAGAAGTCACACTCTGCTTACAATGAGCACAGTGCATCCCCTCAATTTCAATGACCTTTTTTCCCATCCTCGGATTCTTCAGCACTTTCTTTTTCACTTTCTCAGGCTTTGATCCGCCTCCGCAGCAGCCGCCTTGCCCCTGAAAATGTTTAATACTTCCCTTCACTCCCAGAATCAGAACAATCACTACAATTAATAAAATAATCCCATTTTCCATGAATTTCTCCGCCTTTCCTTTTTGTTAGTTATTACTAACCACATATTAAAAATACCTCTTCCTGATTCATTTGTCAAGAAGGTATGGAGGATTACGCAAAGAATACTTCTGATGATAAAAGGCAGGTATCTTGCTGGATCTAAAGCCCTTTCCGCCTTTACTCAAAAGATACCTGCCTCTTTTTTATTCTTCTTCCTGAATTTCAATGGTATTCAGCTCATCATCCGCCTCTTTTTCTTTATGCCCCACAGTGCCCGCAACAATATAATAGTGGAATCTGGGCTCATAATAATATTCTTTCACCAATGCAAAGTTTTCAATCTTACCTGTGCTCTCCACATGCATCAAAGGCCCGGTGCAGTGGATGATCTCATCACCGATTTTAATATGTTCTTCATCATAAGGAACAATAGGAAGATCCTTGGCGATCAGATCTTTGATTTTCCCTTCTATTTCCTCCAGATCAAAATTGGGTTTCTCTTTATACTGTATGACAAATCCGTGTTTAATGTCTGCCCTGGTATACTCCGGCCGTTCCATATCCCGGACGCAGTAGCTGAACAGATCTTCTGCACTGTGGGCCATCTTCCTGTAGATCAGGGAATTAAATACAATGTCCGCAATATTGTCCGGCAAAGGTCCGAACAAAGAGGGCCTGGTAACAAGCACTTCCTCTCCGATACCGATCAGCAGATCAGCATTTCTCTTCAATACAGGATAGAGGATCTCAAAATGCTCCACAATGACTCTTTTTCTGCTGGCAGTCACATCCTGAACCGCCTGTGCAATTTCCTGCAGGGGCACATATTTCATCGCTGCCCTTACATCTACATGAAAAGTCCTGGGTGTATAAAATCCCACATCCTCAGAATTCAAGAGGGGCATATTGAGAATGTCGAATTCATCATCCCCTTCCACCGTCTGAATACCGGGAAACATTCCCTTGATCAGCATACTCTTTCCTGAATCCTGGGCTCCGATAATCCCTATGATCCGGTCAAAAGGATTCAAATACATCTGGGTAATCTTCATCCCCAGTTCCATCATTCTGCGGTTTCCTCTTGGTGCAAAGAAAAAATTGTACAGATTGCACTCGTGCCTCACATTGTTATAAATCATAAAAAACCCCCGCTTTTTCTTTCTGCAGTATCCGCTTCCCGTTCAAATGCTGTCTTCTGTCCCTGTCAGATACTGCAAATGTATTTCACGTTTTTACTGATATCCCTATTGTATCATAAAAACAGAGGTTTGTATATGCGGATTATTTCAGGAATCCACTGATGATCTGCTCTTCTGCCTCTTCCTCTGTAAGCCCCAGTGTCATCAGTTTAACAATCTGCTCTCCTGCGATTTTTCCGATAGCCGCCTCATGGATCAGTGCAGCATCAGAGTTATTGGCAGTGATTCCAGGAACAGAGCTTACTTTTGCATCTCCTACAATAATAGCGTCACATTCAGAGTGTCCGCTGCATTTGGCATTTCCATTAATATTTGACTCAAAAAGCTGGTAGGAGTTATCCTTTGCTACAGAACGTGAGATAAGATTGGTACTGGAATCTTCCCCGTTCATATCTACAAAGAACACACTTTTTGCAGTCTGGTTCCCATGAGTCATCAAACGCTCTGTCACTTTCAGTCCCGCTCCTTTTGCCAGTTTTGCGGTAGTTTTCCTGATAGTGGAATCCACGCCTTTGATCTGCGCTGTATCCATCTCCATATAGCTGTCTTCCCCGATTTCCATGACAGTTTCCGGGTTCATGATACGCTCTCCGCTTCCATCTCCGCTTCCATAGTGTTTTTCAATGTATTTCACCTTTGAATTCTTTCCAATGAAAAAACTGTGGATTCCGTCATGCTGACTGTCATCCGCGGTTCCGCAGTGGATTCCGCAGCCTGCAATAATGGTCACATCACAGTCATCTCCGATATAAAAATCATTGTATACTGTCTCTTTAAGCCCTGCCTTACTCAGAACTACAGGAATATGGATACTTTCATTTTTCGTTCCCGGTTTGATGTGAATGGTGATTCCGTCTCCGGATTCTCTTGGCACGATTTCAATGTTCTCTGTGCTGTTTCTTGCTTCTGTCTTTCCGTCTGTACGGATATTGTAAGCTCCCTCAGGGATTTCGTGAAGTCCTGAAATTGCCTCTAATAAATTTTTCTGGATACTGTCCATTATTTCACACCTCCCTGTTTCCATATCTGGCAGCCGTCTGCTCCGTCTGCCTCCTGAAGCAGTCCCGGCAGAACTTCTTCTCTGCTGCCTCTCTTTACCAGTTTGCCTTCTGCGATCACCAGGATCTCATCCGCAGTATTTAAGATTCTCTCCTGATGGGAAATGATCAGAATAGACCCTTTTCTTTCTTTGTTCATATTCTCAAATACATGAATCAGATTTTGAAAACTCCACAGGTCAATGCCTGCCTCCGGCTCATCAAAAACAGAAAGCCTGGTTCCCCTTGCCATAACAGTTGCAATCTCGATTCTTTTCATCTCCCCGCCCGACAGACTGGAATTTACTTCTCTGTTAATATAGTCCTTTGCACATAAGCCTACTTCTGAAAGATACTGGCATGCGCCGGAAAGAGAAATCTCCCGTCCTGCCGCAAGATTGATCAGATCAAAAACAGTCACGCCCTTAAAGCGCACCGGCTGCTGAAAAGCATAGCTGATTCCTGCCTTTGCCCTGTCTGTAATACTCCAGTCTGTTATATCCTGTCCATCAAAGAAAATCCGGCCTTCCGTAGGTTTTTCAATTCCTGCAATAATCTTTGCCAGCGTAGATTTTCCGCCGCCGTTTGGGCCAGTGATAGCCACAAATTTGTTATCTTCCAGGGTAAAGCTTACATGCTCCAAAATTCCCTTCTCTTTATCTCTTTCCTGATCGGAAACACTGAAAGAGATATCTCTTATTTCCAGCATGGTCTGTTCCTCCATTTGTATATATATAATCACAGCAAGCCCTTTCCCGGTTCTTTCTCAGGAAATTAACTTGATGTTTTTTATCAACTTCTTAATTATAGACCTATGGGCTCTGGTTGTAAATATTTTTTCTGTATTTTTCCAGATACGTGAAATTTGTTTACTTTTTCGTTTCCCAATCAGCCAGAGCATGGTATAATGGCTGTACACAGCGCAATCCAGTCCATTTTTTCGGACTGCCCTGCTTTGTGGGTATTCTAAAGAAAATGGAGAATGATTTATGAATATTAACAATTTAAATCTCAGTGTAGAAGAGTTAAAAATCCTTGCAGAAAACGGACAGAAAGACTTTATTTACGGCGTGGGTTATTATTATGAAAACGGAATTCGAACCTCTGTAGACTATATCCAGGCGGCACAGTGGTATGAAAAAGCAGCAAAAAAAGGACAGGCAGAGGCAGCAATGCACCTGGCTCTCCTTTATGCTCAGGGAAAAGGCGTAGAAAAAAATGAGAGAAAGGCTTATCTTTATATGGAGCAGGCAGCCCAGAGCGGCAATGTCAATGCCCAGTACAACATGGGCCGCTGTCTGGAAGAAGGGATCGGCGTAAAGCCGGACTATTCCAAAGCTTTCGACTGGTATAAAAAAGCCGCGGCACAGGGGGATTTCCGAGCTATGTGCTGTATGGGCGGATACTTTCTTTCCGGCAAGGCAGTTCCTTACTCCCCGGAAAAAGCATTTAAACTTTTTGAAAAAGCTGCCAATGCAAACATTCCTTCCGCTCAGTATAATCTCTCCGTGCTGTACCGCTACGGGGAAGGAACTGAGAAAAATCTTGAAAAAGCTGATTTCTGGCGTCTTAAAGCTGCACAGAATGGCTTCCGTATGGCTATTGATGAGCTGGAAAAGCCGGAAGAGTCAGCAGATTTAAAACAGGAGTAACACAAAAACAGCAGGAAGACCGTCAGGCTCCTGCTGTTTTTCTGCTGTTTTTCAAGACCAAAGTTTCTGCCGTATGTACCTCTCAAGGTTAATCACAGGCAGCCTTAAACTCTGTCCAGTTCTGATTATAAACTTCTTCTGCTTCTGTGCTTACGTTCTGGATGATCTCTCCCTTTGTCACAGAATCCGGCACCACCAGATCAGGATTTACCAGATCGTCCGCTGCCTTATTGGTACAGTAATAGCCTACGAAATCAAAACATTCCGCCGCTACTTCCGGCTCCAGAATGTAATTCAGAAACTGATATGCTTCTTCTGTGTCCGGGGCATTCTTGGGAATGAAGAAATTCATGATTCCAAATCCCAGCCCTTCTTCCGGATATACCACCTCCAAATCAGGATTTTCCTGTAATGCTGCGATTACCTGTGAGGTGTAAAGGATTGCCACAGAAGCCTCTCCGTTTAACAGGGCATTCTGTGTGTTGGTATCCTGAATCATACGAATATTCGGTGCAAGTTCCTTTAACTTCTCTCCTGCTTCTTTGATCACTTCAGGATCTTCTTCATTCATGCTTTTTCCCATGGTAAGCAGTACCATACCTTCCACCGCACGATAGCTGGCAATGGTTGCGATCTGATCTTCCAGGCTTTCGTCCCAAAGGTCTGCATAGCCCTTGATGTCAATATCTACCTGTTCCGGGTCATAAACGATCAGAGGGATTCCCGCACCGTGGGGAATGGTATATTTATTCTCCGGATCATAAAACTGACTCTGATACAGAGGATTGATGTTTTTATAATTGTCCAGTTTTCCTTTATCAAGTTCCTGGGCAAGATCCGCATTTACCACCTGTTCAATGATATAGTCGTCTCCGATGACTACATCATAATCCCCTCCGTCAGCCTGCTGGACTTTTTCAAACATTGTCTCATTTGAATCGAAGTTAGAGTTAATGATCCTGATTCCCGTTTCTTCTTCAAAGCTGTCCAGCACCTCCTGGGGGAACAGTCCTTCCCAGGTATACAGCACCAATTCTTTATTATTTTCTTCTTTGCTCTCCCCGCAGCCTGCCAGCATAGTTGCCCCAAGAGCTGCGCATAAAATTCCTGCGATTATTTTTTTCTTCATAACTTTTCCTTTCTTTTCTATTCTCCGTCTTTACTTTTGTGTGTCTTTTTCCCCGCCAGGGCGGAAATCCCCAGCACCAGGACAATGACAAGAAGAATCACTGTGCACAGAGCGTTGATCTCCGGTGTAACGCCTGTCTTCAACTGGGCATAAACCTTCACCGGCAAAGTATTCAGCCTTGGTCCGTTGACAAAAATACTGATCACCACATCGTCAAAGGACATGGCAAATGCCAGAAGACTTCCCGACAGAATCGCCGGAGCGATCAGGGGAATGGTAATATCAAAAAATGCTCTCACAGGAGTTGCCCCCAGATCAAGCGCTGCCTCCTCCAGTGATTTGTCAATCCCTACCAGACGCGCTTTTACCATCATAAAAATATACGGAATACAAAAAGTAGTATGCGCAAGGATCAGAGTTGTCATACCAAATGGGAGATTCAGCAGGGAAAAAAATACTAAAAATACCATTCCCAGAATAATCTCCGGAATCATGATCGGTATAGTGGAAAGATATTCCATCATCCCTTTGGACTTATATTTGACTCTCGCCATTCCAACAGCGCCCAAAGTTCCAATAACAGCTGAGAGCAGACAGCTTGCAGCTCCCAAAATAATGCTGTTGACCAGAGCCTCTTTCAGATCTCTGTCTGCCGCAAGAGCTTCATACCATTTCAGGGAAAATCCCGTAAAGGAGGCGGAAAGGCGGGATTCATTAAAAGAGAACACCACAACGATCACAATGGGCAGATACATCAGCAGGATCAGCAGCCCCAGATATAAGTTGGACCATTTCCATTTTTTTCTCAAAAGAATCCCTCCAAATCTTTCACATGAGTTATTTTTCTATAAAGCCAGATCATCAGGGACGTGAGGATCATCAATACTACAGCAAGGGCAGCTGCAAAAGGCCAGTTGCTTCCTCTTGTAACCTGATCCTGGATCACATTTCCCACCAGAACAATCTTATTACCTCCCAGGATATCTGCGATAAAAAACAGTCCCATGGACGGAATAAAAGTCAGTATCACACCAGTCAGAAGTCCCGGCAAAGTCAGCTTCAGGGTCACATCAAAAAAGGCGCGTGCCCGTCCTGCACCCAGATCTCTCGCTGCCTCCACCAAAGACCAGTCCATCTTTTCCACACTGGAGTAAACAGAAAGGATCATAAAGGGCAAAAGGGCATACACCATTCCAACGACTACTGCAGGATAGGAATACAGAATCTTCAGCGGCTCCTGAATCAGTCCCAGTTTCATTAAAATTCCGTTTAATACGCCCTTTGCCTGAAGAATGATGATCCAGCCGTACATACGGATCAGAGAACTGGTCCAAAAGGGAATCATGATCAGCAGCATCATTCTTTTCTTTCCTTTTTCTGACAGTTTTGCCATAAAATATCCGAAGGGATATCCCATAAGCATGATGAGTACAGTACTGGTGATGGCCAGCTGAAAGGACTGGACAAAACTTTCCAGATACACCGGCTCTCCGATTTTCTTATAATTGTCCAGCGTAAAACGCCATATGGTATCACTCCCGTTTCCATTGGTGGCAAAACTTAAGGCAATCATATAAAGAAGCGGTCCCACCACAAAACAGATAGTAAATACATAGAGAGGCAGGACAGTAAGAAACAGCCCCGGCTTTTTCTTTCTCTTTTTCTCCATAGTTATGCCTCCCGCCTTATATCTACAGGAACTGCATGCTGCGGCTCCCAGCTGATCCGAACTTTCTGTCCCTGGGAAAGGGGCGCATCCATGCCGTACCGGCTTACCGTAATCTCTTTTCCGGAATTTAAATTTAATGTCATATGGAGCTGCCCCGCCTGGAAAGACTTATCTTTCAGAACAGCCTCAAGGCCTTCTTCGCAGTCACCGCAGACTTTCATATTTTCTCTGCGCACAGCCAGAGAAATCTTATCTCCTGCCTGAACGCCGGGATCTGAAACTGCTTTTACTATCTGTCCTTCTGTTTCTACGAGAATTTCTTCTTCTCCTGCCTGCCGCACAATGCCTTCTATAATATTGGCATTTCCTACAAAATCAGCCACGTAACTGGTTTTTGGGCAATTATAAATTTCATCGGGTGTTCCGATCTGTTCAAATTTTCCCTCCCTCATAACCACAATGCGGTCCGACATATTGATCGCTTCTTCCTGGTCATGAGTGATATATAAAAAGGTGATTCCCAGTTTTTTCTGAAGCCTTTTCAGCTCTGTCTGCATGGCACGCCGCAATTTCAGATCTAATGCTCCCAAAGGTTCGTCCAGAAGCAGCAGCTTCGGGCTGTTGATCAGAGCCCTTGCAATAGCTACTCTCTGCTTTTGCCCTCCGGAAAGTTCGGAAGGCATCCTTTTTTCATATCCATCAAGCTGGACCAGCTTCAGCATATCCGATACTCTTTTTTTTATTTCCTCTTTCGGGACTTTTCGGATTTTTAGCCCATATCCCACATTTGCTTCCACATTCATGTGGGGAAAAAGAGCATAGTTTTGGAAAACCGTGTTTACATCCCTCTGATGAGGTTCCAGATACGTTACATCGCGTCCCTCCAGCAGTACCTGGCCTTCATCTGGCTTTTCAAGTCCTGCGATAATTCTCAGGGTAGTAGTTTTCCCGCATCCGGAAGCGCCCAAAAAGGTAATAAATTCTCCCCGGCTGATGGAAAGTCCGATTCCGTTTAACACATCCGTAGTTCCAAAACTCTTTTTTATGTTTCTAAGTTCCAGTAGTGTTTCGCTCATATCGATCCTTCTTTACTCTATTTATGTATTTATAAAGATTTTCCAGACATATCCGGAAACTCCTGTGAAAGGCCTCTCCAAATATGCCTTATGTTATATAATTGCATAAATCTCCCGCTCTGTCAATTCTGACAAAAATATCCGGCGGCAAGAACTGCGTAATAAAGACCGCGTTTGCCGGCACCGCCTGCATAAAAAAAACTTCCCTGCTTCCGCAGAAAACTGCCTGGATATCCCTGCCGCAGCAGTATGAAAGTCCTGCAAAAGTGCCCCTGCCGCGGCAGGGGCACTCTTATTAAAATGCTTTAAAGTCATATCGGTAGGGAACCATTTTTTCTTCTCCGTAAAGGCTTTCCCACAGCTCACTCCAAAGCTGTGCTATGGAATCTTCCCCTTCCCGGATATCATCAATCACCAGTCCTCCATTTTCTTCCAGCAGCTGGTATGCCTCTGAATTTTTTCCCATCTGGTGCAGGGCTGAAATATAATAAAATTTCAATTTTCCTGTCTCCTGCTTTTCTCTGTCCAGAGTTTCAAAGAAACCAATCAGCTGTGAAAAACCCCTGCATAAAAACAGAATCTTAAAGCCTTCTTTTAGATAGGACAAATTCTCCTTTTTCATTTTCATGCCTCTGCAGATCCAATCTGCTCCTTCTTCTTTTTTCCCTGACAGAAGGCAGACGCATGCCATACCATGGCATGCCCAGGGATTTTTCCGAAGCTTCCAGGACTGTTCAAATGCCTGTTTTGCATTGTCAAAATTCTCTTGTGAAAAATATCCCACTCCAGCCTGATAATGAGCATACCAGTTATCTTTATTCACGGTACTCAATGTATCTGTTAAAAATTCCAGATTTTCGCCGTCTACCAGAAATTCATCCGGAATCTCCCCGGGATCCGGCATATGCAGGATCCCGCTTTTGAAAAATTCCTGCCACTTTTTCAAAGAATCCTCCGTGAAAATATACTTCAGATGTTCTGACCATTTTCCTCGTTTCTCTAATGCCCCGTATCCACTGCCTGCCATCACTATTTTTGCCGGTTTCTTTGCCATAGATACTGTTTCTTTCAGTACTGCCTCCATCTGCTCCGGGATATGGGCAGCATTTAAATAATTGGTTATTTCCTGTGCTCTTTCCCTATGGGATTTCTGACTGCTTCCGTCGGTCATCTGCACTGCACCATATCGTTCCATCCACTCCCACGCTGTATGAGGCGCCATTGGAATACAGCCGTACTGAGTCTTTCCAAGACCTGCCTGGATTTCCACATACCTTCCTGCTTTGTCTGTAAGAAATTCCTGCCAGTGGTCTGATGCCGGACCGTTTCCCCAGGAAAATAGCTTTCTGCTTCTCAATCTCTTGGTAGATACCTGCAAAAGACCGTATCCCTCCTTGTCCACATTGGCAATGTACTTGGGACTCGTATCAGGAATGTCAAAGAAATAGTCCACAGACTTGGGAATTTGTTTGTAATCGGTAATATCAATCCCGTTTACAATAGGAATATCCACCTTAAAAACTGCCCCGTCCTCATAAGTAAATGCCCGGTCGGCAGGAACCACTGCTCTGCCTCCTTCATATTCCGGTACCGCAATATTGCTCCACCAGTACATAGGAACCACTTCACTGCTTTCATTAACAATCCGCATCCGGCAGTTCAAAAATCTGTCCTCCTCTTCCAGCCAGAAATCCATCTGATAAGGAACCTTGCGGATACGCTCATATTCATACATGCGAAGGACCGGGACTCCCGTGCAGGTCTCTGTTTCAGCAGCATACAGCGGAGATGCGGTATAAGGGTTATGCCCTATGATTCCCACATTCCACTCCACGCCTCCGCTGAACCAGGCGTTTCGAACAGCCAGATTGGAGAACTGCAGCACATCATTGGTATAAAGAAGATTTTTTCCCGTATTTTTATCCCACAGCTCCCAGAGTCTTCCGCCGTATTCCGGTAAAAAAACTGCCTTCAAATACCTGTTTTCCAATACTGCTGTCCGAATTTCTTTCTCTTTCAGCTTTCTTGTATAACTATTGAACTGACGGTAAGGATAGGCATTTTTTCTGCGCCCGTATCCTTCATATATTTCATCGTATTCGTCCAGACGAAACTCCAGATGATTCTGTAAAATATGCTCTCCCAGCAGATCCGGCACACAGCACTGCGGCCCTAAATCTGCTCCCTGTATCTTCATTTTCTCAAATCTTAATTCTGGCTTCATAATCTCCTCCTGCTTCTGTTTCATAAAGTTCTTAATTTTGATTTCTTGCTTTATCTTTTTGATCTCTGGGATAATAGTATTCGTATTTTCCCTTATTATCAATGGAATTTCTTGCCTATCTATTACAAAAAATTGCTCTGTACTCCCTTCCCTTTCCCATATCTGTATGATAAAATACTTCATATTGCCAAAGAAAGGAGATTCTGCTTTTGAAAGTTCGGGAAGCTCTGATTTCACCAGATTCTGAATATTACATTTATACTCCAAGCCTAACTGCCAAAAAACTGTTCTTTTCTCTTACTCAAATCGGGCTGTACCAATATGAACCAGGTTACCGGTTAAAACGCAGGAGTTTGGACAGTTTTCTTTTTATGCTGATTTTGGAGGGAAACTGCAGTATCCGTCTGGAAAGACAAGCCATAACAGCGTCTCAGGGAAGCCTGGTGTTTCTCGACTGCTATGCTCCTCATCAGTATGAAAGCACAACAGGGTGGAAAGCTTTATGGATCCACTTTGACGGTCCTCTTGCCAGAGATTATTATACCTATTTAAGCGGCAAATGGGGGAATGTCATGACACCTTCGGATTTCCAGACAATCACCTATGAAGTGGAGCAGATACTAAAAACCTTCCAGACCGGTTCTGCTGTCTGTGAATCCCGCCTTTCCATGGAAATAACCAATATTCTCAACCGGCTGGTAGATATGGTACCCAAAGATTCACCGGTTCCAGATCATACCGTCAGGGATTGTATTTCTTATATCAATGAACATTTTTCAGAATCTCTCACACTGAAAGATTTATCAGAAAAGGCCTGTCTGAGTCCTTTTTACTTTACCAGGATTTTCGCCAAAGAGGTTGGTATGACCCCTTACCAATATCTGCTTTCCACCAGAATATCCACCGCCAAATTTCTTCTGAAATCCACTTCTTTTTCTGTAAAAGAAATAGGGTATCGCTGCGGATTTTCCAGTGAAAGCAGTTTCTGCTCTGCCTTTAAAAAATGGGAGAATAAGACTCCCGGAAAGTACCGCAGCGAAGTTTAAAGAGCAGAAAAACAGCCTTCCCAAACCTTAAAGTACTATAGGAAGGCTGCTTTTCCTTCATCTCGCAGCAGATATATCTGCTGCAGATTTTTCTATTATTTTTCTTTCTGATCCATCTTTACAATCGTCCATCCTGTCTGAGCACAGATCAGAGAAACAATCGGATTAATATAATTTAAGAAACAAAACGGTGCATAGATTCCTGTGGTAACTCCCAGCACTCCGGAGAGAAAAGCTGCGTCTGTTCCCCAGGGAACAAAGGGTGCGCATAAAGTTCCGGTATCCTCCAGTGCCCTGGAAAGGTTTTTCGGATGCAGCCCTCTTTCTTTGTAGATATCCCGGAACATTCTTCCCGGAATGATCAGGGCAACATACTGTACGCCAGTAGCAAAATTGGTAAAAATTGTTGACAGTAAAGTCACTGTAACCACTGTGGAGTCTTTCTTTGCATTTTTCAGTGCTTTTTCTATTACAATCTTTACCATACCGCTTTTTTCTACGATCCCTGCAAAAGACAGGGAAATCAGAATCAGACAGATTATCTCCATCATACTGGTCATACCGCCCCGGTTCAATAGATCGTCTACTTCCGCAACACCTGTTTCAACAGAAAATCCTGAAAAAGCAGAGCTGATGACTTCCTGCAGAGATGCTCCCTGAAAGATCACTGCAAACAAACATCCCAAAAATGCTACAGCCAGAAGTCCCGGAAGCGCCGGAACCTTCAATACCACCATCGCAATGACCAGTACAGGCGGAATCAGCATAACAGGAGAGATCATAAAGGTGTCATTCAGTGTATCCAAATAGGTATTTACAATAGAGGAATCAAAATCATTGCCGGCAAACCGTATTCCCAGAATTCCATATAAAATCAGGGCAATCACAAAGCTGGGTCCAGTGGTAAAGACCATGTGCCGGATATGAGTAAAAATGTCTGTTCCTGCCATGGCAGGAGCAAGATTGGTGGTATCTGAAAGCGGTGACATTTTATCTCCGAAATAGGCTCCCGATATGATTGCTCCCGCAGTCATCCCAGCCGGAACACCAAGTCCTGTACCAATTCCCATAAGAGCCACACCGATAGTTCCTACTGTAGACCAGGAACTTCCTGTTGCGGTTGATATTACTGCACAGATCAGGCAGCTGGCCAGCAGGAACACGGAAGGAGACAGAATCTCCAATCCATAATAAATCATAGTAGGTACAATTCCTCCCAGAAGCCACACACCCATGATCACGCCGATAGCCAGCAAAATTAAAATTGCAGGCACTGCTGCCTTTATGGTATCTCCGATCCCATCCTGCAGCTCTTCCCAGGAATATCCCGAACATACTGCCACGATTCCTGCGATTACTGCTGAGATCAGCATAGCGATATGCGCCGGTCCGTCCAGTGCAATGGTCACCGTAAGAAGTGATACCACTACAAAAGCAAAGACAAACACGGCTTTTCCAAATGTCATTTTTTTCTCTTTTTTTTCTGTCATAAACTTACCCTCTCCTTTGGTTCATTTCATCAATCAAATCATACAAAAGTCCCTTCACAGCTCTTTCTTTGTATTGTTTTTCTGCATCTGTGATTTTCAGCTTTGACTGCCGGGTACGCTTTTTTTTCAGTTCGAGAATCTGTTCCCTCAGTATCTTTGCAAGCTTTTCTGCCCTGTCCTCTTCTACCAGCCTTCCTTCTAAAAGCTGCGGGCAGCTGCATGGGACCGGTTTGGTATCCACTGCTCCCATATAAGCTTCCACCTCTTTCTTTTCCTCTCCTTCCCAGTACCATCGGGCGCAGAGAGAAATCTGAGCGATGGTCACTTCATCTCTTTCTCCCAATTTTAAAAAGCAGCTGTCCCATCTCCTTGTGTTATCCAGCGGCAGATAAACTGCCGACAGGATCTCCTGCCTTCCAACCCTTTCCTCCTTCCTTTTCTTTAAAAAATCAAAGACTGATTCTCTGCGGAATCCCCTGGAGCTCAGAAACTCCAGCTCCCCGTCAAACAGACAGATACACGGCAGAATATCCCCTGCCGGTGAGCCATTCAGAATATTTCCCCCAAGAGTTCCTTTATTTCTTATCTGGCAGGAGCCTACCCGGCTGCACGCCATTCCCAGTGCCCTGAATTTTTCTCTGATCATTTCATCTTCTGAAGCCTGTGTATGAGTAACCATAGCTCCGATTTTTATCCAATCTCCGTTTTGTTCTATTTTTCTTAGTTCTGGTATTCTCCAAAGACTGAAATATCCTCTGCCTTCCTGTCTCTTCTCCCTGACTGAGATCAGAAGATCGGTACCTCCTGCCAGAACTGTAAAGTTTTCCGGAAGTGTTCCAAGAAGTTCTTTTGCTTCTTCCAGAGAATCCGGCTGTATAAAAAAATTCTCCATTCTTTCCATAATTATTCTCCCTGCTGCGCTGCGGCTTTCACTGCTTCTGTAATTTCCCGGTAACCCGAACATCTGCAGATATTTCCTGCCAGTGCTCTTCGGATTTCTTCGTCTGAAGGATCAGGATTTTTCATCAGCAGGGCTTTGGCAGACATGATCATTCCTGGCGTGCAGAAACCGCACTGGACAGCTCCTTTCTCAATAAAGGCCTTTTGAAGTGCAGATAATTCCCGATCCTTTTCCACTCCCTCTATCGTCCACAGTTCTCCGCCCTGTACCTGTCCTGCTACTGTCAGGCAGGAGTGGATTGCTTCTCCATTTAATACAACGGTACAGGCTCCGCACTCGCCTATGCCGCATCCCTCTTTGGTACCTGTCAGATGTAAATCGTCCCTTATAAAATCAAGAAGACGTTTTTCTCCCCGGACTTCCATTTTTATATCTTTTCCGTTCAGCTTAAACTGTAAATTCATCCTTTCCCCTCCAATGCTTCTAAAATTACGGACGGTGTAAGAGGCAGATGAGTCAGATTTGTTCCAAGTGCATCATTCACAGCAGCGACAACAGCAGGTGCCACCGGCACCAGCACTACCTCTCCGATGGATTTTGCGCCGAAAGGTCCGCTCTCCTCCGGCTCTTCAATAAACAGGACCCGGTATTTCGGCATATCCCAGGCATTGATGTTCTCATAATTTTTCAGATTCGTGATCAGTGTTCTTCCTGTTTTAGGATCAATCTTGATCTCTTCTCTCAGCGCCATCCCGATTCCCTGCTGGATCCCGCTTCCTACCTGTCCTATGCACATCTCAGGATTTATGGCTTTTCCGATATCATGAACAGACAAACAATCTTTGATCCTTACCCTTCCCGTATAGGTATCCACTTCTACCTCTGTGAAATGAGCCGCTGCCACGCCCGGATTCTCTCTGGCATTGGTGGTAGCAGCATAATACAAATCTCTGCCCATTGTCTGTATAGAATACCTGCATACCTGGTGAAGAGAAATTTTCTTTTCCGGCTCCATCTCTTTATAAAATTCTCCGTTTCGATACCTTAGAAAACTCCGGCTGCATCCCAGCGCTTCCGCTGCTCTTTCTTCTGCCAGTTTCAAAAGACCTTCGCAGCATTCCTTTACTGCTTTCCCGATGGAATAAACAGTCCTGCTGGCATAGCATCCATAATCATACAGGTTGTTCTGGGTATCTGCCTCAGAAAGCTGGATCTTCTCCACCCCTATTTCCATGATCTCTGAAGCTATTTTCTTCATAGCTGTCACTGTACCGCATCCATGATCATGAATGCCTGCATGGATGATCAGGCTTCCGTCTTCCTGGATCCTTGCCGCTGCCGATGCAATATCCACCCTGTATGGATAAAAGGAACTGGTATGGGAGGCAAGCGCCATCCCTACTCCATAGCGGAATCTTTTCTGAGCACTGTTTTTTTCTCTGCATTGTTTCTTCTTTTCTTCCCACTGGAATTCTTCTCTCCCCTGTATGAGACATTCCTGAAAGTGAACATTTCCCACTGGAATTTTGTGGACCACTTCCATTTCATATGGATATAAAATATTTTTCAGGCGAAATTCTACCGGATCTATTCCCATATCCCTGGCTACCATATTCCAGTGGTTTTCCAAGAGCAGTGCCTCTTCACAAGAACCCCAGCTTCTGAAACTTCCGTTGATGGGTGTATTAGTACAGATGACCTTTCCCTCAAAATGAATATTGGACATGGAATAGACTTTTGCTATTTTCTCTCCAATAGTAGCGGCATACCCTTTGGAGACGGTCAGATATGCCCCGGCATCCAGCTGGCAGGACATGGACACTCCCACAATCTTCCCGTCTTCTGTTACCTTACTTTCCACAGTTCCGTCAAGACTGTGCTTCATCATGGAATTGACGATCTGTTCCTCCCTTGTATAGACCAGCTTTACATCTGCCTGCAGATCTTTTGCCGCATATGCTGTCAGCGGTTCCAGCAGGGTCTCCTGCCTCACTCCAAAGGAGCCTCCCATAGGCGCCTTGATCACCCGCACTTTTGCATAATCCATATGGAGAAACTGCGCTACCGTACTTCTTACACCAAAAACTGTCTGGCAGCCAGACCAAACAGTCAGGAGTTCTTCTGAAGGATCATAAAGCGCGCGGCAGCTCTGTGTCTCCATGGTCAGATGGGTCATCCTTCCAATATGTGACTTACTTTTATGTACATATTCTCCATCTGCATCCTGATAATTTCCATGATCAAAGGAAGGAATACGATAGACATTCCCTTGTTCGTGTACAGGGAACGCATCTTCCTGCACAGCTTGTTCCATAGAGATGACCGCAGGAAGTTCCTCATATTCCACCTCAATCAAATCGCATGCCTTTTGCGCAGCTTCTTCTGTATCTGCCACCACTGCAGCAACTCTTTCCCCCCAATATCGGATATGTCTGTCAAACAGTTTTTCCTGGTTAGGAACCTCTTCCCATGCTTCCACTCTCCCCCTGTCATAAAAATCTCCCGGAGTATTTTCCCATGTATAAACAGCCTTTACGCCTTGTATCTCCCATGCCCGGCTGCTGTTAATACTGCGTATGATCCCATGGGCGAACGTACTGTGCTTCAGCTTCATATGGAGCATTCCAACAGACTGATAATCCGCACAGTACTTCAATTTTCCCGTCACTTTCCCGTAGGCCTTATCATTTGGTATATCTTTTCCTATAATCTTATATTCTTTCATTATAGATACCCGCCTTCCGTTTTTCTTACTGTAACGAGATTATAATCCTTCCACATCAAAGAAATATCAAAAACAATGTCAAAAAACATTTTTTCTCTTGTATTTTTTTGACAAAAAATTTATAATACTGAATAATTATAAGATAGTACATGGAATTTGATTCAAAATGGAGAATACACCTATGAATACAGAATTGAAGATTTGCCTTCTGGGTATGCCTTCTATTTTAAAAGACCAGCTTCCCGTTGTATTTCCCTACCGCCAGGCAGAGGCTGTATTTTATTATCTCGTCATACATAAAGCGGTAAATCGCGAAACATTGGCCGGTCTTATCTGGGAAGACTCCTGTACAGAAGAAAAACTGAATGCCAATCTGAGAAATGCATTTTATATTATCCGAAAAACACTTGGAAAAGATTTTATACAAAAAGAGTCGGGCAGTATAATCCGAATCAGCCCTGAATACGACCTTCGTCTGGATACCGATCAATTTTTAAAAGCCTCCGCGCCCCTTTCCCTGTACCGCGGAGACTTTCTGGACGGATTTTATTTAAAAAATAATACCCAGTTTAATTCCTGGGTATCAAACACCCGACAGATGTACAAAAGTCTTTATCTAAACCGCCTTCAGGATTCCATCCGGGAAAGCTATCGTTCCAAAGATTATACCTTATGTGAATCCCTCTGCAAACAGCAGATTTCCATTAATGAATTTGATGAGACAGCTTATAAATATCTGATGCACATTTATTCAGAAAAGAAACAGTATGCCCAGGCTCTTCAGATTTACAATCATCTGGAAGAGCTTCTCACTGAGGAATTGTTCGAAACCCCGGGAGACGAACTCCAAAAACTGGCGGCTTCCATTGAAGAAGGCTGGAACAAAAATCTTTCTCATATTCTGGAGGGAAAAAAGGCACTGGCAGATTCCCTTGAAAAGTCCCGCAGTTTCTATGGACGCAAAAAAGAAATTGAACAGATCAAGAGCCTGCTGTCACAGCCGGGCAGCTCTCAGCATGTTCTGGTCACAGGCGAAGCCGGCATCGGAAAGACCCGGCTTATTAACACTGTCCTGGATTCCCTTATGCCGTCACGCCATTTTCTTCTCCTGGCAACTCAGTGCTACTACGCAGAAGAAAGTTATATTCTGAAGCCCTGGCATAAACCAGTCCAGACCCTGATACAGTATTTGTCAGAATCTGATAATCCGGCGGCTTATTCTTATCTGATCCAGAGTATCTGGACCCTGTTTCCATTTACCAGAGAACACTGGAATGTCACACTGGACACAGACGATATCTCTACCTATGATTACAGGAGCATCCAAAGTATTTTCATTAATTCCTGTATTCACTTTTCCTTCAGCCAGCCTGTTATTTTTTACTTTGATGATCTCCATTGGGCGGACGGTGCTGCACTTTCCCTCCTCAGAAACTTTATTACCAGCCTCTCCGACTATGAAAACCCTCAGATCACATTTTTATTCACCTGCAGAAACGACTGTTCTCCGGAAGTCCAGAGCTTTATCAACGGTCTTGTGTCCCAGCAGAAACTTACAAAGATTTCTCTCCACCTTTTTACCTTCCGGGAAACTCTGGAAATGGCGCAGACCCTTTACCCTGAATATGTATTTACCGAGGATACAAAAAAAGAATTTTTCCAGGCTACTGACGGAAATCCTTTTTTTATCACAGAGGCAGTAAACAATCTCCGGTACAACGTTTCCCCCACTGAGCTCACTCCCAAAATACGCAATATTCTCCAGCAGAGGATCGAGCCCCTTCCTGAAGAATGCAGAAAAATCCTGGATTTTATTTCCGTTTTTTTCGACGGCATCTCCTTCCGCGGCTTATCTCTGATCTCCAGAAAAGACGATTTTGAATTGGTAGAAATACTGGAATATATTTTAAATCAAAATCTGCTGAAGGAAAGCAAAGATCAGAACAATACCTTTTTTTCTTTTACCCATCAAAAAATCCTGGATTATGTATATAATGAAATGTCATGGACAAAGAAAAGGGTCCTTCACAGCAAGGCAGGCTGTTACTATGAAACTCTTCTCCAGAACAACAGTAAAGATATGGCGCTGTATCCCAAACTGATCTATCACTTTGAGCGCAGCGCTGACCATGAAAAATATTTAAAATACTCTGTAAAATATCTGTATCATTACCTGAACGTGACTCACGAGTTCTTCCCTGTCATGGAAAAGAACCTCACACTTTTCAATCTGAATATGAAAGCGGAGACACAAGAACAGCTTCCGGATGACCTGACGGATATTGAAAGACTTCTGGGAAAAATTGAATCCAAAGTAAATTCTTACTCTGAAGCATTCCTTTTTGATAAGTCCGGAGAAAATTCCTCACTGGAGATACATTCTGAGTTTCTTCATATGATCGGACGTCATTATATCAGAACCTGCCACTATGACCGCGGCCTGGTATATATCAACAAATTAAAAGCCCTGAATAGCTCTTCCTCTTCTGCTTCCTGCATGGAAAAGAAGATTCTGGCAAACCGCCAGTTAATCTGTGTTTATATTAACCGTTATGAGCCGGAAAAAATGGGCGAAGTGATCCGGGATTCCTTTTCTCTGATTGATCCCAAAACCCAGCCGGAAGAACTGGCTGTATGGAAACGGCTGGACGGACTGCGCTGCATCATGCGCGGAAACCTGTCAGACGGAAGAAAAAATCTTATTGAGGCAATTAAAATATTCAACCATTCTCAGGAAAAAGAGAAACATCTCTATAATCTGGCTGCTGCCTATTCCTGGATCGGAGAATCTTACCGCCACCTCAAAAGGTATACTGTAGCTCTTGCCTGTTATAAAAAGGCAATCTCCATCTGCAGCGGAAACTTTCTTGTCAGCGGCATTGCAATTTTCTATGCCTATGGAGGAATGGCAGCATTAGAGTCCGGCGACTGCAGTCTGGCTGAAAAATATCTGAATTCCTCGCTTCTCCATTATGAAAGAGGGAACCTTATGTGGGGAAGAAGCCTTCCTCATTCTTATAAAGCTCTGCTTTTCATACAGAAAGAAAATTTCCCGGAAGCATTTCGATATTTACAGCTGGCCCTTTCCTATGCCAGGAAATTGGAAAGCCGGTATGAAACCGGCATTGTATACCGTATCTATGCTCAGATAAAGGCATACTCACTGAAAAACACAAAATTACAGAAACTGGCGGCAGCTGAACTGCCTCGCTCTCTTTCCTTTTACTGCCGGACAGCCCTCGCCTGTTTTGAAGGTGTATATTCACCCGGGGATATAGAAATCTTAAATTCCCTGATAAATGAGAATCAAAAAAATTGACTTTAATGGGCTTATCAATTTTCAGAAAAACCGGCTGGCAGAGCTTTGATTTCGCCTAAGACGTACAGCTCTGCCAGCCGGCTGTATATAATGAATCAGCTTTTCTATTCTGCTGTTTTTTCCCTATTCTTCCATTAATTCTTTCTGGGAAAATCTTGCCGAAAGTATGACCGAAGATGTAGTGTTCCCATATTTTCCCAGATCATGCTGAAATTTTTCAAATTCTTCTGTGTCCGGAACAAATACTTTCAGCATGGCCCCGTAAACACCTATTGTGTGGTATAGCTCCAGTACATAAGGGGACTCCTCACAATATTTTTCCAGTCTGTTCCAGCTGCTGCTGGCAATTTCCATATTAATAAAGGCTGCAATGCCTCTCTGGATTTTTCCTCTTTTTATAATGGTCCTGTATCCTTCTATAATTCCCTTTTCTTCCAGTCTTCTTACTCTTTCTGTTACTGCCGGAGACGTAAGCCCCACATGATTTCCCAGCTCTGTCATGGATATTCTTGCATTTCCCTGGAGTATATTTATTATTTTGATGTCTGTCTGGTCCATTTCCGATTCTCCCATCTTTTTCATAAAAAGACTGCTGCATCTGCTCTGACGATCCAAGTGTGCAGCAGTCTTTTTTGCTGAAAATTCATTCCTTACTCAGCCGAAGCCGGCAAACTATTTTTCTTCCTTAAAAGGAACTACACCCTTCACTGCTTCCTCCGGGCTGATTTCTTTATCTTCTCTGTCTATATCAATGAGGTGATATCTGTCATTTCCCATATGAAGTTCTTTCATATATGTCAGCTGGCGAAGTCCGTGGCGTGATTCGATCCTCTCTGTAAGCGCATGACGGTCTTCTTCCTTCAGAGCATAGACAAGATCCACAGAAGCCTGATCAACTGCCAGGATATCCCTGGAAGCCAGAATTCCGATATTCGGTGTCACAACCGGTTCTGCCGCGGTGCCTTCACAGTCACAGGAAACAGACATATTCCGAAGAACATTTACAAAGGTAATATGCTCCCCGAAATGGTCTGTAACTGCTTTTGCTGACTCTGTCATGCGTTCCATGAACTCCTCAAAGGAAATATCCCACATATCCGCAGAACCTGGTGTGGTATGGATCATGGCTTTGCCGATCCTTCCGTCTGCACAACCGATACCGATATTTTTATTAGAGCCTCCGAAACCTCCTTTGCTGTGGCCTTTAAAATGAGTCAGAACAAGCAGAGAATCATAATTCTGCAGATTTTTTCCCATATGCATCTCGGTAAACCATTTGCCGCCTTTTACCGGAAATGCCGCGGTGCCCTCTCCGTCCATAATGTCCACCGGGCAAAAGTTCCAGCCGTTGATCTCCAATGTTTTCCGGTGCTGCTCCGTAGTATAACGGTCTCCCTCATAATAAGAATTCGTCTCTACTACAGCAGCACCTGGGAGATCTTTTTCTATCAGATTTTTTACCCAGGGGCGCGGGATGATATTAGGACCGTGGGCTTCACCTGTGTGCAGCTTAATTCCTACATTGCCGGTGATTGTTTCTTTTACCCGTCCAAAAATTTTCCGGAGGCCTTCTGCCGAAAGGTCTCTTGTAAAATATACAGTGGATTTCTCACCGCTGCGTTCCTCATAAGGAATGTAATGCTCTCCCCCTGTACCGGGGACTGGTTTTTGCTTTGACATTTCGCTTTCCTCCTTATTCTTTGTTAAAACAATCATATCACAAAGGTTTCTATCTGTTCAAGAATATCTGTCTATTCTGTTCTCAGTGCTGTTACCGGATCACTCTTAGCTGCTTTCTTAGACGGGATAAGCCCCCCTATAAGAGTAAGGATCACACTTAATGCAATAAGGATCAGGGCATATTCCGGTCGCAGGACTGCGTTAATATCATTGGTGTCCGCCAGATGATGGATCAGGGCATTGCCGGGGATCAGAAGAAGAAGGGTTATCACAATCCCCAGAAGTCCGGCGCACAGACCAATGATAAATGTCTCTGCATTAAACACCTGTGAAATATTTCCCTTGGAAGCCCCGATTGCCCTGAGGATACCGATCTCCTTTTTCCTTTCCAGCACGCTGATATAAGTAATGACGCCGATCATAATGGAAGATACGATTAGAGAGATTGCTACAAAGGCAATAAGCACATAACTGATAATATCAATAATATCTGTTACCGAAGACATAAGAGTTCCGACCATATCTGTATAGGTGATCACCTGTTCATCTCTGCCTTCTGCTTCCATACGGCTGTTGTAATCATCCAGGATATCCACCACAAACTCTTTGCTTTCAAAATCTTTGGGATAAATATCAATACCGCTGGGCACGTCAAAATCAACATATCCCAGATTTTGTAAATTGCTCTCATAAGTAGCATCCTCTGTGGCGCTCATGGACATGAAAAGTTCAGCCAGCTCATCCCCGTTCATATTTACTGTAAAGGCATTCGAAAATGCTTCCGTATCAATATGCAATGCGTTTTGAAGATTGGCTCCGATCTGAGCGATGGCCTGAGTCATGGCAGTCTCCATAGCGCTGCTGATCTGGTTCATCATCTGCTCCATAGCTGCAGAAATCTGAGTCTGGAGCGTCTCTCCCAGAGCCTGGGAATAGGATGCCATGATTTCCTGCATATAGCCCTCTACAGACTGCGTGATCTGCTCTCTCAGGCTGCCGGTATCGATCATGCCGGAAAGCCCCTCAGTCAGCTTCTGCTGTGCATCCTCTGTATTCAGATATTCCATAAAATAATCGTCAATCTGAGCAGGGTCCGGAAGTCCGTTCTCCGCCGCATAGGTCTGATACCCTGCCGCCATATCTCCTGCCAGTGCCTCCAGCTGCTCCTCTGTTACCCATACTTCCCCATTTGTCTGAAAGATTTCTTCCCCCCAGCTTCCCAGGATTTCCAGTGCCTGGTCAGTCTGAAGATATTCCAGAAGATACTCGCCAAACATTTCCGGATCTGTATATTCATTCTGCGCCGCATACACCTCATATCCCGCCAGGATTTCCCGGAACATTGCCTGCATCTGTTCTGTGGATACCGTTATAGTTCCGTTTTCTTCCATAATATTTTTTACGCTGTCGCACAGGAGTGTTTTCGCTTCATCCGTATAGAGATAGTTCAGGAAATATTCTCCCAGCCTGGAATAATCCGCCTGAGGATTTTCCTGGGCATAGCCCTGGTATCCTTCCAGCAGTCCGGAAATCATAATTTCCATATCTTCTGCTGTAACCTGAATATTCAGGCTTCCCATTAGATCTCCCAGGCTCATTTCCGGCATCTGGGGTAAATCAACAGCAATACTTCCCATATCCAGCATGCCTGAAAGATCCAGCGTGCCGGGATCGATCCCCTCCAGTGCTGAAAAGTCCATGGAACCGGAAACTCCCTCGGTCAGGGCATTCTCATCAAACTGAAAAGCATTTTGAACAGCATCTTCATCTACACTGATCAGTGAGTCCATATCAAAATCTTCCTGACTGCTTTCTTCTCCAAAAGGCTCGTTGGTAAAAACATTTACTGTCTGATTTTCCAGCTGCTTCTGAACAATTTCACTGTCCTGTGCCTCTTTTGCCACATGCTCTGTGAGGGATGCCGGATAACCGATGCCTGTTGTCAAGAGCGCACCGTTGGCATCTTCACTTGGCTGGACCACACCTACTATGGTAATGTCTTCTCCCTGAGCCACCAGGTCCTTCATATATTCTGTGTCTTCTGTTTTGTCTCTCCATATCTGGTACTGTTCATCGTACTGATAATAGTCTGAACTGTTTACCAGCTTAAAAGTGGTTCCCAGAATATCATCGTAATTATAGGTTCCCATATTTTCAGGAACTTCCACATTTTCCTCATTAATAAATGCCCGGATCATGTCATCTAATTCCAAAGAATCCCGAAGACCCAGCGTATACAGCATAAAATCACTGATACTTCCCCCCGAAGTCAGAACCAGGACACATTCATTATAGTTTTCCGGCCAGCGGCCTGCTTTTACATCATACTGATCCATATATAACTCTTCACTTTCCGGCATCTCATAGAAGACATCTGTACTCATCATAGAAGACATCATACTGCTGGAACTGGTAGAAGAACCCAAACCAAGGGCTTCAAAGGATTTATCCGGGTTGACCTGACGAATTTTATCTTCATCCTGCCGGTAAATCTGCGGGACAATATTATAGGAATATTCAACGGCATTGGTATATTCCTCAATCCCGCTTTCTCCGCTCTCCAGATATTCCTTCAGTGCTCCCAGGTCATTGGAATCCATGGTAGAAAACATATCTGTGACCATCTGGATAACATTGATCTCCCCGGGTTCTCCTCCTTCTCCCTGTCCTCCCCCTGTTTCTGCCGACAGCATAGAGGTCATATCCACACCTGTACTCTGGATCTGCAGCGGATACTCTGACAGCGTCTCTTCCTCTACATTTTCAATATAATCATTCACCCCTGTGGAAAGTGCCAGGATCAAAGAAATACCGATGATCCCGATAGATCCTGCAAAAGATGTCAGCAAAGTCCTTGCTTTCTTTGTACGCAGGTTATTAAAGCTCAGGGATAAAGCAGTCAGGAATGACATAGAAGATTTCCCCATATTCTTATGCTGCGGTTTTTCCATTTCTTTTTCATCCATGACAAAAGGATCTGTATCAGAACGTATCTTTCCGTCGCGAAGGTTCACAATCCTGGTAGCATACTGCTGAGCCAGCTCCGGATTGTGGGTGACCATAACAACCAGACGGTCCCGCGCTACCTCGCGGAGAAGGTCCATGACCTGGACACTGGTATCGCTGTCCAGAGCTCCTGTGGGCTCGTCAGCCAGAAGAATATCCGGGTCATTGACCAGAGCTCTGGCGATAGCTACCCTCTGCATCTGTCCTCCGGACATCTGATTGGGCTTTTTATGAAGCTGATCTCCCAGCCCCACTTCCTCCAGCGCCTTTACTGCACGCTGGCGCCGTTCACTTTTCCCAATCCCGGAAATAGTCAGTGCAAGTTCTACATTGGCAAGCACCGTCTGATGAGGGATCAGGTTATAACTTTGAAACACGAAGCCTATGGTATGATTTCGGTAGGAATCCCAGTCCCTGTCCTTATATTTCTTGGTTGATATTCCATTGATGATCAGATCTCCGCTGTCATAACGGTCCAGTCCTCCTATAATATTCAAGAGTGTAGTCTTTCCCGAACCGCTCGGTCCAAGGATTGCTACAAATTCATTGTCTCTCAGATTCAGGCTTACATCATCCAGTGCTTTCTGCACCAGTTTTCCTGTTCTGTACTCCTTGTAGATATGTTGAATCTGAAGCATTTATTCATCTCCTTAGCTAATAAAAATCTGTCTGAAAAACGTATAATAAAATGCTACTACAACCGAAAGAAAATTTCAACGGAAAACTCCCGCGGGGTCTTCCCAGATTTTAAGTTTTTTCTTTGAAATCTTTTAAAAATGAATTTTATTTCCCTTTTCTTTCTAAAAATCCCCATGTAAAACCCGTTGCTTCTCTGCTAAACTTTTCCTATCAAGAAAAATAAGACTGAGGTGACATATTTATATGGAAAATGTAAATCTGCCGATCACCGGCATCTGTTCTTTTGCAAAATATCCTGTCTGCACAGACCTGGATCAGCTTGATGCCCATATTGCTGTCCTGGGTGTTCCCTATGACCAGGGCGCTGCCTGGTACGGAGGGCAGCGTCTTGGTCCCAGGGGGATCCGCAGTATCTCTACCGCCTACGCCAGAGGAAGCACAGGTTTTTATGATCCCGAAGAGGATGCATATCTCCTTGCCTCTCCCGTAAAAATCTGTGACTGTGGAGATGCAGATATCCTCCACGCGGATCCCGGCTATTGTTTTTCCTCCATCGAAAACAATGTCCGCAAAATTCTGGAGCGCGGGGCTGTGCCTGCCATCATGGGCGGCGACCACTCCATTTCCATTCCTGCCGCAAGAGCGCTGTCCTTCTTTGACGAACCAGTCCACATTGTACAGTTTGATGCCCACCTGGATTTTTCCATGGCAAAAGGACCTCAGAAATTCGGAAACGGAAATCCCATCCGCAGAATGTCTGAGATGTCCCACATAGGAAACATAGTCCAGATCGGCATGCGCGGTCTGGGAAGCAGTTCCCGGCGGGACTGGCAGGAGGCCAGAACCCGGAATACTGTCATTACTGCCAGACAGTTCCATTCCATGCCGCTGCAGACAGTTCTGGAGCAAATACCGGAGGGAAAAGTATATATTACCTTTGATATTGATGCCTATGATATTTCCCTGATGCCCGCAACAGCAGCGCCTTCTCCCGGCGGACTGTTCTATGAAGAAGTCACTGAACTGCTGAGCGGCATCTGCCGGAAGTCACAGGTGATCGGTTTTGATCTGGTGGAAACGGCTCCCTCTTATGATACTCCCGGCTCTACCGGCTGTCGTCTTGCGGCCCTTACCATGCTTCATATCATGGGACAGATTATGAAGAACCGGGATCTGTAAATGTCACAAAATCTCACTGGGATCTGTCTTTTGGCAGATCCAGTTTGATTTCATAAATATTCTTCGGCCGCCCGGCAAACATATCCAACAGCAAAAAATAAACGAATTGAGAAATACAAAGCTAAGTGGTGTGCATAAAAAATCAGCCGCACGAAACCGTGCGACTGATTCAGAGCATCTTATTTTAGATATTTGACCTGTCTACTTGACAGGGGGCATATCACTGCCCGTGAGCAGCTCCTTTTCCCTCTCTTTCTATTTTACCAGATCCAAAATTCCCCGGATATCCCTTACCACATAGTCGGCACCCGCCTCCAGATAAACCTGTTCTGCTTTTTTGTCAGCTTCTTCTCTCTCCTCCGGACTTAAATTCTCATACTCTTCACAAGTAAGCCCCATAACAGAACTTCCTTCAATGATGCCCACAGCCGTCAGTCCGGCGTTTTTTCCTTCTCTGATATCTGCGACAGTATCTCCCACTTTCATCACCCGGGATACCTGCATAAGACCAAGTTCTTCCATATTTCTGAAAACCATATAAGGATAGGGACGTCCCTTCCTGCCCACAGAGTCCGGGCTGAACCAGCAGTCCGGAGCGTATCCCTGCTCTTTCGCTTTTGGCACTACCAACGCCATCATCTCATCTGTATAACCCGTGGTAGAACCGATTTTCAGCCCCATGGCGCGCAGTGCTTCCACAGTTTCCACGACATAAGGTTTTGGTTCTGCATAATTGTGAACAATCTCCAGGATTTTACTCTCGCTTAGTTCGTAAACTGCTTTGACGTCTTTCTCTGTCCATGCCCTTCCCTGTTTTTCTTCCCAGGCTTTGGAAATCCTGTCCATAGAAAGCATGGTCCTTACATGATCGATTTTCAGCATTCCCATAGGCTTTCTTACTTCCTCCAGGGTGGGTGTGATGCCAAACTGTTCAAATGCTTCAATAAATGCCTTTACCGGCGCAAAACATCCGTAATCTACTGTAGTTCCTGCCCAGTCAAAAATGATCCCGTCATATTTCATTCCTTTGTTTCCTCCAAAAATTCCCTAATAATACTGCACAAGTTTTCAATATCTTCCCTGTATATTTCCCCGATATTTCCAATGCGGAAAGTATCGGCATCTGTCACCTTTCCGGGATAGATCGCATAGCCTCTGTCTTTGATGTACTGATACATTTCCTGAAAGGAAAAATTGTGATGTTCCGGATAGAAAAAGGTTGTAATAATGGGACCCTGATGTTCGCTTCCGATATATGGACGGATTCCCATTTCACCCATTTTTTCAATAAGCAGACGGTTGTTTTCCTGATAACGTTTTGCTCTTGCGGGAATACCTCCTTCTTCCTCCATTTCTCTTAGCGCCTGGGCAAATGCCAGCACCACATGAGTAGGTGAAGTAAATCTCCATTTTCCGTCTTTGTCCATGGTCTTCCACTGATCATACAGGTCCAGGGACAGGCTTCTTGATTTCCCCTGACTCTCTTTCAGTTTGTCTGTCCGGCAGATAATAAAGGAAAATCCCGGCACGCCCTGGATACATTTATTGGCGCTGCTTATGATAAAGTCGATGCCCAGCTCTCCCACAGGAATATCCACGCCGCCGAAACTGGACATGGCATCCACGATAAAAGTTTTCCCTGCCCCTTTCACCACTTTGGACACAGAGACAATATCATTTAAAATTCCGGAGGTAGTCTCGCTGTGTACCATAGACACATGGGTAATTTCCGGATGTTCCTCTAAGATTGCCCGGATTTTTTCAGCTGACGGAACCTGATTATATTCTTCGTTATAAATAAAATACCGGATTCCTGCATGCTTTGCAATATCCTCCATACGCTCTCCGTAAGCCCCGTTAGCTGCTATAAGAAGGACTTCATCCTCACCGATCACACTGGTCAGAACAGATTCCACACCGAAAGTACCGCTTCCCTGCATCAGCACCACAGTATACTCCGGCTGGCTCACATGTGCCAGCTTTAAAAGTTTGTCCCTGATCTCAAGAGTAATTTTCTTATAATCATCGTCCCAGGTACAGTGGTCAAACAGCATTTCTTTTTTCACGGTATCCGTTGTGGTCAGCGGTCCCGGTGTCAGTAATTTATAATTTGGCATCTTATTCTATTCTCCTTCATTTCTGTAATTCTTTTCTTTTTTGAAGTCCCGGCAATTATGTATGAATCCTGCCTGTTACTTGCAGCTTTCTGATAATTCCTGGTGTTTCTCCAGTAAATCTAAAGTAAGGGGTTCCGGGAAAACCTTCGGATTTGCAGAACTGTTTGCTTCGTCTGTGGTTTCTCCTTCATAGACAGCATTCGGGTAATACTTCTGCAGTTCACTTCTCCCCTTTGTAATGATACATTCTGCCATCTCCTGCGCCAGCGGATTTGTATCTTCACCTTTGTCAACTACAGCTACAGACTCTGTAAGAGAAAAGTTTCCTTCTTCGGGATCCACAAAGTCTACCGGAAGTCCTTCTGCCTTATCTGCCACTGCCTGCTGGCGAAGGCCAAAACCTGCTGCAACCTCTCCTGCGCGTACTTTCTTAAGGGGAGCGGAACCTGAAGATTCAATATGTGGTCCTGCATTTTCATAGATACCGGAGAGAACCTCTTTCGCTCCGTCTTCTCCATACTCGCTCACCAGCGCCTGGATCAGCAGCCATGCGGTAGAAGAACTTTTAATGTCTGTCACTGATATCAGGTCTTTGTATTCCGGATTTGTCAGGTCTTTTAAACTGGAAGGCATTTCCAAATTATTTTCTTTCATGACTTCCGTATTTACGATAATCGTTCCTTCCTGGGATGTAATAGGTGCACAGTAATCTTTCTGGTCGTTGCTGTTTAAAAGAGTATAGTCAAAATCCAATGTCTGGAACATATTCTGTTCTTCCTGTGCAGCATCAATATAAAAAGTACTTAAAGTCAGCATATCTGCCTCGATATCTGTTCCCTCTGCCATAACTTTTCCTCCAAGTTCAGAGGTTCCGAAAGTCTGGAACAGATATTTTCCCTCATAGCCGTTTTCATCCAGGGTCTTTTTCATAGCTTCTACAGCTTCATCATCCGCATTGGAGTAGATAATTACTTCATCTCCTGTTGATGCTCCGGCTGCCTGTGTGCCGCATCCTGTCATAGAAAGAATTCCCGCCAGGATGGATGCCGTCATAAGGATCACGGATACTTTTCTTGCTTTCATTTTCTTAATTCTCCTTTTTCTCTTTTCTTTTTATTACATATCCCAGAATCCCCTTTACTATCAGATTGGTTCCCAGGATAAACAGCGATAAAACAAATACCTCGTTAAATTTGGTGTAATACTGTAATTCCTTGATCTTTGTGGTAATAACCATGGTTCTCGCCCCTGCGATAAAGATGACTGCGCTCACTGTGACCATGGCATTGACAAAGTAATAACTAAATACCTCCAAAAGAGTGGATGTCATATTCGGGGTTACAATTCTTACGATCGTCTTGATCCAGGTATCTCCCATAAGGGAAGCGGTTGTCTCCCAGGAACTGTTCAGCTTTGACAGGGAGTTGCGCATCATCAGATACGGTGTGGAAAAGAAATGCACCACATTGCACAGGATGATCAGAAAAAAGGTATTCTGCAGCGCAGTTCCGGAAAAGATAAACATAAAGGCAATACCGATAACCATACCCGGAATCGTATTGGTCACCAGGGCAATGGCGTCAATGACTCCCTTCAGTTTTCCGTTTAATCCGCTTCTGGCTGTTGCCAGTGCTGCGCCGTAAGTGACTAAAAGACCAATGAGCGCGGTGCAGACAGCCACAAAAATAGAATTCTGATACACTCCGAACAGACTCTGGTCATTTAATACCGCCTGCACATGCTCCAGGGTGAAATTCACCTGATAAGGCCATTCCTGTACCAGCGGCACTACAAAGATCACCGCAAAGATTGCCAAAATAGACAGAAGAATCAGAGAAGAACCAACAGCACACACGCCATCCCTCACCGGATTTTTCTTCAGCTCAATCTGAGAGATCCGATTGTACCGCACATTGTACCGCTCCAGATATTTCAGCAAAGCGATACTGATCACAGAAGGGATCAGCATCATCATTGCAACCACAGCACCTCTGTTGAAATTCGGAATACTTCCCAGCATTTCATTATAAAGGACTGTGGCGACCACATCATACTCTCCCCCTACAGAAGCCGGAATACCATAATCGGTAAAACAGAGAAAGAAGCACTGTACAAAGGATGCCGCCAAGGTTCCCAGAAGAGGCCGGATAATGGTCTGCCAGAAAGTCTGGACCGGACTGTCCCCCATAACTCTGGATACCACCATGAATTTCTTGTCAATAAATCCCATGGTATTCAAGATCAGCATAAAAGAAATAGGAAGGGTGTAAATTACATACCCGAACATCAGTCCGTTAAAACCATAAATTTCAAAAAGCTGTGTGCCGAAAAGTTTTGTAAGCAGTCCCTGCTTTCCAAAAGAATAAATAATAGCAAAACCATAAGTAATCGTAGGCAGCAGCATGGGCAGGACTGCCAGCGTCTGTATTACAGTCTTAAATTTTTTATTCAAATTTGTATACTGTATACTATATGCCATAAAAAAAGCAAGCAATGTGGAAATCAAAGCACTGCTGACGGAAACTGTCACACTGTTTCCCAAGGCTTTCATAAAACCTTTTCCTGTGAGGACATTCACATAGTTTTCTATTCCGGCTCCGGCCTCCCCAATGAAAGACTCCATAAGGAGCCTTACAATGGGTACCGCCAAAAACACTGCAAAGATAGCCAGCACCAGGACATAGATAACCTTTATCTCTCTTTCTTTCCTTATCATAGCTTTACACCGCCTGTACTTTCCTTGTTATGTCCTGCTGGAACAAAGCAAAAATATTATTTCTCTTGATCTCCAGCTGATTGAGGATAAACTCTTTTACAAAATTATTCTGAGGCGCTGTGATGATTTCCTGAGGCGCCCCATACTGGGAGATGCCGCCTTTATTCACGATCAGGACCTTGTCGGATAAAGTCAGCGCTTCTTCAGGATCATGCGTAACAATGATGGTGGTCAGATGAAAATCTCTGGCGATCTCTTTAATTTTTTGCTTAATGGATTCCTTGATCACACCATCCAATGCACTTAAAGGCTCGTCCAGAAGAAGGATCTTAGGCTTCATCACCATGGTCCTTGCCAAAGCCACTCTCTGCTTCTGCCCTCCGGAGAGCTGTTCGATCTTTTTATTCAGATGTTCCTTTAATCCCAGCAGTTCAATGAATTCGTCTACTTCCTCTTTTGTAGAGATTTCCGGTTTATTCTTTAATCCGTAAGTAATATTCTTGTATACATTCAGATTTGGAAACAGAGCATAATCCTGAAAAACAATATTGAATCCTCTCTCTTCCATAGGTACGTTGGTCATGTCTTTTCCGTCAAAAATAATCTGTCCGCTGTCTGCCGGCGTAAGCCCCAGCACCAGATTTAAAAGTGTTGTCTTCCCACATCCGGAAGGACCAAGGATGGATACGATTTCTCCGTCTTTTATCTGTAAGTTGATATCTTCTAAAATTGTTACATTGTCATAGGATTTCTTTACATGTTTCAGTTCCAGCATAGATTACCTTTACTCCTTTCTTCTCTCTGGGCCGCCAGGGCTGTTTCCTCTTTCTGCACGTTATTATAAGCAGTGCCAAAATACACTTTTAATCAAGACCAGGTGAAGCCTTTGTAAAGTCCCTGTTAAGCAAAAAAGAAAGCTTTGTAGATTTTCTACAAAACTTTCTCATTTTTTCCATAAGCTCTTCGCTCCACGATGTTGTTGGTTCTATTCAGTTTTTTTGACAGCCTTTCGTAATCCCGGTTCAAAATGCCTGCGTACAGCATATCTACCAGCGCCAGCTGGGAAATTCTGGAAAAAATTGTTTCCCCGTAAAGGAACTGGCGGTTGCTGGCGCACAGGACAATATCCGCATATTTTGCAATAAGAGAATTATCAAAATTTGTCAGCGCCAGCGTGGCGGCGCCTGCCTTTTTTGCCAAAGCGATCATCTCCACCGTATGCCTGGAGCAGCCGGAATAGGAAATTCCGATCGCCAGGTCTTTTTCTGTAAGGTTTACGGCACTGACATGCTGCAGATAATAATCCTGATAAACTCTGCAGTTCAGACCGAGATAAGTGAGTTTTGTCAGCAGATCATCCGCGGTGCAGATAGAATTTTCTACACTGTATATAACGATGTTCTCTGCCTTCAGGATTGCGTCCACAGCCTTCCGGTACGCCTTCACAGAAATATGTTTCCTTGTCTCCTCAAGCATCTCCACAGAAGTATTGATGATCTTTCCCGGAATATCCTCCAATGGGTCTGTTCTGGAAATCTGAAACCCATATAGATCAATCCGTTCTTCTTCCTCTGCTCCTTCTTTTGCCTCTTCCTGCATCAGCGCATACTTAAAATCCTTAAATCCCTGAAATCCGGCTGCTTTTACAAACCGGATCACTGTAGGCTGGCTTACCCCGGTTTTTTCTGCTACTTCTTCCATCAGCAGCTTTTTGGCGCTGTCTTTATATTCCAGGACATAATCTGCCACCTTCTGTTCGGAAGGACGCAAATTGGGATAAATCTGTCTGATCTGAAATTTTATTCCATAAAATTCCATCTTTCCCTCCCCGGTAGAAAATCTACAATCTTTCTTTTTTTCCTGCTGTTTTTTCTTTCTTGTCCCTTCTGTATCTTTTTTCCAAGTTTTTAATTGTACTGAAAAAAATACAAAAAGGCACAGGACAAAGTCCTGTGCCAATTCATCCAGAGAATCCTGTCTCTTATTCTTCTACCTGAGGACCAGCAGCAACTAATGCCTTGCCTGCTTCGTTTCCTTCATATTTAGCAAAGTTCTTAACGAATCTCTGAGCCAGGTCTTTTGCTTTCTTTTCCCATTCAGCAACATCTGCATAAGTATCTCTTGGGTCAAGAATATTTGTATCAACTCCAGGAAGTTCTGTAGGAACTTCAATGTTGAAGTATGGGATCTTCTTTGTAGAAGCTTTCAGAATATCTCCGTTTAAGATTGCATCGATGATACCACGTGTATCTTTAATGGAGATACGTTTTCCAGTGCCGTTCCATCCTGTATTTACCAGGTATGCTTTTGCACCGCTCTGTTCCATTCTCTTAACCAGCTCTTCTGCATATTTTGTAGGATGCAGTTCCAGGAACGCCTGTCCAAAGCAAGCAGAGAAGGTTGGTGTAGGTTCTGTGATACCACGCTCTGTACCAGCCAGTTTTGCTGTAAATCCGGACAGGAAGTAGTACTGTGTCTGTTCCGGTGTCAGGATAGATACTGGAGGCAGTACACCGAAAGCATCTGCGGACAGGAAGATAACTTCTTTTGCTGCAGGAGCTGCTGAAACCGGACGAACGATTTTTTCAATGTGATCGATAGGATAAGATACACGTGTATTTTCTGTCACGCTCTTATCTGCGAAATCAATTTTTCCTTCCTCATCCAGAGTAACGTTCTCAAGAAGAGCGTTTCTCTTAATTGCATTATAGATATCTGGTTCAGATTCTTTATCCAGGTTGATAACTTTTGCGTAGCATCCACCTTCAAAGTTGAAGACACCGTTGTCATCCCAGCCGTGTTCGTCATCACCGATCAGAAGACGTTTCGGGTCTGTGGACAGAGTTGTTTTACCTGTACCGGAAAGTCCGAAGAAGATTGCTGTATTTTCTCCGTTCATATCTGTGTTTGCGGAGCAGTGCATGGAAGCGATGCCCTTTAACGGCAGATAGTAGTTCATCATGGAGAACATACCTTTCTTCATTTCTCCGCCGTACCATGTATTTACGATAACCTGCTCACGGCTTGTGATGTTGAACATAACAGCTGTTTCGGAGTTCAGGCCTAATTCTTTATAATTTTCAACTTTTGCTTTGGAAGCATTGTAAACAACGAAGTCCGGCTCAAAGTTTTCCAGTTCTTCCGCTGTAGGCTGGATAAACATATTTGTAACAAAGTGAGCCTGCCAAGCCACTTCCATAATGAAACGGATTGCCATACGTGTATCTTTATTAGCTCCGCAGAATGCATCTACTACGAACAGTCTCTTGTTGGAAAGCTCATTTAATGCAATGTCTTTTACGGTATTCCAAGCTTCCTGTGTAGCCGGGTGGTTATCATTTTTATATTCGTCAGATGTCCACCATACAGTATCTTTGGAATTTTCATCTACTACGATGAATTTGTCTTTAGGTGAACGGCCTGTGTATTCGCCAGTCATTACATTAACTGCGCCAAGTTCACTCACCTGTCCTTTTTCAAATCCTTCTAATCCTGGTTTTGTTTCTTCTTCAAATAACATTTCATAAGAAGGATTGTGTACAATTTCTGTAGTGCCTGTAATGCCATACTTACTTAAATTGATTTCTGCCATCTTACATTTTACCTCTTTTCTTTAATAGTACAGTGAACAATATAACGGAAATCCGTACTCCAGATCCCATTATATCTGCAAGAAAGTGGAGCCTTCCAACTTCCCTATCCTTAATTATACATATTTAGTGAATTAAATCAATAAAAAATCTCTAATTTTTTTGAAAAATGATAATTATTTAACATTATAAAGCCGCTTCAGCCCTTTCTCCGTTAGTTCATACAGGACATTACAAACCTCTTTCAAGTATTTTCTGTCATGAGAAATACTGATAATCGTTCCCGGAAACTCTGCTAAAAGTTTCCGGATCACCGGACAGGTCAGAGGCGAAAAATTCCTGGTAGGCTCGTCCAGGATCAATACCTGACTTCTCTGCATACTGATTTTCAGAAAAAACAATTTTGCTTTCTGTCCTCCTGACAGTTCCCCTGCCGGATGATCCATCTCCTGCGCCGTATATTTCATACTTCCCAGATAGGTCCGGATTCGCTTCTCCTCCTCTGTGCTCCCGTCTGTCTTTAAAAATTCCACGCAAGTCTTCCCCATATCCATTTCTTCTTCGTAATTTTGAGGCATATAAGCAGTGCGTATGTCCTGTCTGTCCCTTAGCTCCTCTGCAATCTTTCTTAAAAAGGTGGTTTTTCCACATCCGTTTTTCCCTATGATCCCTATGCGTTCCGGTCCTTTTACCCTGAGAAACAGATCCCGGGCAAGAACTTTCTCTCCTGCTGCCAGTACATCCAGGCAGTATTCCAGGATCTGCTTTCCCTGGGGGACGGCACTTTCTTTGCCAAAAAGGAGAAAAACTGCATTTTCCGTTTCCGGGAAGTCCAGAAATTCTTCTTTTTCCCTCTCAAATCTTTTCTCCATTGCCTTGACTGCATGCATTTTTTTCTTCAGCAGTTTCCCCCCATGGGGATCCTGCCTGGTAATGGCATTCTGCTGATACTCTACCTTCTGCTGGATTCTTAAGTAACGCTCCTGCTGTCTGGCAAATTCTTCTCTTTGTTTCCCTGCAATCCGTTCCTGGCTGGCAAACATCCTCTCCCGGTTCCTGAGATATTCTTCATAGGTAGATTTTGCCACTGTGTACCTGCACCTGGTCTTCCTTCGCAGCTGTTCCAGATGCAGGATCTTGTTGGCTGTCCTCTCGATCAGTGTCTCATCATGGGATACATACAGAACAGCTGCCGGCACATTTAAAATAAAACGTTCCAGAAATTCCAGAGTAGGAAGGTCAAGGTCATTAGAAGGTTCATCCAGAAGGATTACCTCCGGATCCAGCATCAGGATCCTGGCAAGCTGAAGTTTTACCTTTTCTCCGCCGGACAGCTGCCGGAGTTTTTCCTGTCCGTAATAAATATCTCCCGGCAGGCCTACTGTTCCTGCAATCTTCCCCAGTTCTTTTGGCGTTTTCTCAAAAAAAACAGGATCACTGCTCATATACTCCCAGATAGTGAGCTCTTTCTCTTCTTCTGCCAGTTCCTGCGCCAGATAGCCTGTGCAGGCGCCGTTTTTCAGGATTTCTCCTTCATATTCTATATAAGTATCTGTTATGGCAGGATCATAAAGAAGCTTTAAAAGCGTAGATTTTCCGTTTCCCTCTTCTCCGATGACTGCCATCTTATCCCCCTTTTCAAGAACAAAAGAAAGGTTTTCAAAAAGGGGTCTGGAATCTTTTTTGTGTATGGCTGTTAAATTTTTCACCTGTATCATTTCTGTCTCCTTTTTACCAACTTTTTGCGTATAAAAAATATAACGCAGTTTCTGTATACACAAAAAGGTCTTTTTCCAGATTATTTCCATCCGGAAAAAGACCCTGTTACGTCATTTCTCTATAGCAGAAATTATCACCTGCCGCCAGGCTTCTGCCAAGCTGCAACCAACTGCCTGCTACTATGGTCCCGCCATATCTGCGGCAGTTTTCTGATACAGGATAAATTACACTTTGTCTATAATCCGCAATGAAATAATATCCATATCCTGCGTCTCAACACTGGATACAGATTTCTGGAACTGTTTTCAGTTTCCCGCGCAATTACAGACAAATAATCATCCTATCCCTCTTTTCCTTATTCTTTCAGGTTTCCCTGTCTATGGACAGTCTATACTGTCACCGTCTTCCTGTCAAGCTTTTTTGCTTCTTCAGGTTTCTGAGCCTATTCTTCCAGCCCCAGTTTTTCCATCCATTCTTTTTCTTTGAATCCTGTTACAGCAAAAGTTTCTCCCACCAGTACCGGACGTTTTACCAGCATCCCGTCTGTGGCAAGAAGCTGCAGCTGCTCTTCTTCCGTCATACCAGGAAGTTTGTCCTTCAGTTTCAGTTCTTTATACTTATTACCGCTGGTATTGAAAAAACGCTTCAGGGGAAGACCGCTTTTCTTATACCACAGCCTCAGCTCTTCCAAGGAAGGATTCTGCTCCACAATGTGGCGGTCTTCAAACTCCAGGTTTCTTTCCTGGAGCCATTTTTTTGCCTTCTGGCAGGTACTGCATTTTGGATATTCTACAAACAGCATGTTTCCCTCTCCTAAAATATAACTTTTACAGCCGGTCTGCATTGGAATTCATGTATTTGTACTCTGCTACAGAACGGTCAAAACCTTTGATATGCTCGAAAAGCCAGTCTACCACATTTTTCTGGACCTGTGCCGTGAATGCCTCTGTCGGTCCCTCTTCTTCTTCCAGCATCTCCTGCAGTTCTTTTACAGCCTGCTTGAATTCTGCATGTTTTGTCTTATGTTCCTGGATTCCCGGATATCCTATCTCTTCCTGAAGTTTTTCTTCTGCCTCAAAGTGAAATTCTGTGTAATCCAGAAGGTAATCCAGCATCTTTACTGCCTTGATTTTTCCCTGGCCTTCTTCACAGCTCTCCAGAAGCTGGTTGATCCTGCTGATCAGTTCTTTGTGCTGAGAATCGATCATATCATTTCCTGTCACAAGTGTTTCATCAAATTCTGCTCTCATATTCTCTTCCTCCGCTTATGTTTTTTTAAGTGTATCACACTTTTTCTGTTTTTCCAATACAGGAATCCATATTTTCCCTTGCACAGACATAAGCTTTCGTATAGAATAGTACCTAAAATGACTGGAGGAATTTCTTATGGTTTCATTTTTTGCACACTATTTTATTAAAGATTACCAAAATACAGAGTCCCCCTCTGTCCGCCAGGCCTATGGGATTTTATGCGGAAGTGTGGGGATCGGGCTGAATTTTCTGTTGTTCCTGGGAAAGCTTTTTGCCGGATTCTTAAGCGGCTCCATCGCCATCACTGCAGACGCTTTCAACAATTTATCCGATGCCGGTTCTTCTTTTATCACCCTCATAGGGTTTAAAATGGCAGGACAGAAACCTGACTCTGAGCATCCCTTCGGACACGGGCGCATGGAATATTTGTCCGGGCTGTTTGTCTCTGCCGCCGTGCTGATCATGGCATTTGAACTGGTCAAAACCTCTGTGGAGAAAATCCTTCACCCCGAACCCGTAGAAAGCAGTCCGCTGATCCTGGCCATCCTGGCTGTTTCCGTCCTGGTAAAGCTGTATATGGCATACTACAATAAAGTCCTTGGAAGGAAGCTGAACAGTGCGGCAATGTCTGCCACAGCTACTGACAGCTTCAGCGATATGCTCTCTACTTCTGTGGTTTTCCTCGTGACGCTGGCAAGCCCTTATACAGATTTCAATCTGGACGGATGGTGCGGTGTCGCCGTAGGTCTGTTTATCTTCTATGCAGGTATCTCTTCCATGAAAGAAACAGTCGATCCGCTGCTTGGCCAGCCTCCTGCCGAAGACCTGGTCCGGCAAATCCAGAAAATTGTAAAATCCCATGCTTCTGTCATTGGTGTCCACGATCTGCTGGTACATGATTACGGTCCCGGAAAGCTGATCATCTCTCTTCATGCAGAAGTCCCTGCCAAAGCCGATTTTATCGCAGTACACGATGAAATTGACAATATTGAGCGCGAACTGCAAAACACCTTAAACTGTACGGCTACGATCCATATGGATCCTGTAGTAACAGATGATCTGCTGACCAACAAACTGAAAAACACTGTAGACGATTTCCTTAGAGAATTGTCACCTGACCTGAAAATGCATGACTTCCGCACAGTAGCAGGACCTACCCATACAAATATACTTTTTGATGTGGTTGTCCCCTATGGCTGCCCTCTCACTTTCCGTGAGGTGGAAGAAAATCTCAATGAAAAAATCAGGAATCTGCCTGGAAACTATTATCCGGTCATCAGTATCGAACCGGATTATGGAACACGATGAAACGGTCTGCAGGAATACATAAAGCGCTGCATACAGTGTCCTCTGAACTTATGCAGCGCTTTCTTTCAAATTTTCTTCTCTTTACTTCTGCAAATCTCTGTCCATTGGCAGTCTCCACAGATTTCATTTCTTCTGCCGGCCCGGATAATTTTTTCTTTCACCAGGAGAGAAAAGTCCTCCCATGTAATTTCTTCCCTTTCGCTGAGTCCACACAGATCCAGAACCTGCCTGTCATATTTTTCCACTTTATCCTGAGACACGCAGATACCTTTTTTTAGATTGGGACATTGGCCACAAATAATATCTGCATCAGCTGCAAGGATCAAGCTGGGATTTTCTCTCATTTCTTCCCATATCCTCTGCATATGCGCGGTAAAATCATGGCTGTAGCCCTTTCCCTCAAAAAAAGAAAGGCACATGCCGTGATGCGCCCGCAGTTTCCTGCTCATCTTTTCACTACCCCCGCCAGTCTTTTTGTCAATACCAGTGCCACGGCAATTTTTACCAGGTCAGGAATAATAAAAGGGATCACACACCAGGCAAGAACTGTACCGATGCCTACTGCTCCTGTCTCTGCTCCATAGACTGCCATAAACCAGAAAGTACCTGCCGCATAGCAGACAATCAGTCCCAGTACCATGGAAACTCCAAGAATTATAGTACTTCTGCCAAATGCTTTTTCGATTCCCCACATGAGCAGCGCAGAGAGGAGGAATCCTGCCAGGTATCCTCCTGTATTGCTCAGCAGAATGCCTATGCCTCCGGAAAAACCTGCAAAAACAGGAATCCCTACTCCCCCAAGGAGAAGGTAGACCAAAACTGCGAGAGTTCCTCTTCTGCCTCCTAAAATTCCTACTGCAAGAAATACGCCCATGGTCTGAAGTGTAAATGGAACTGTCGCCGGAATGGAGATCCAGGAACAAAGAGCGATCAGTACTGCAAAGATACCGATATAAACCATGTCATAAGTTTTTCTGTTCTGTTTTGTAGCTGCTTCCATATTCAACCTCTTTTCCTTTTTTCTGTGATTCAGCATACCATACCGGAAAGCATTAGTCAACCTATTTAAAATTTATAGTTTACTATTTTCTGAGATTCCTGATTTATTTTTACACGAAAAAGCAGCCCTGCCGTCCTTTTCCGGACTAACACAGGACTGCCCTCTGTGCTGTTTTCTCAAAGCGCTATTCCTATTAGTAGTTTTCTTCGCTCCACTTTAAGAAATTACCAGTATTTGCGTCTATCTCAAATTCATATTCCTTGTTCTGGTAGATAATATCTCCTTCATAAACATATTTCCCGTCGTCAAATTCCAGCTCGATTCTCATATCCTGCTCAGTTGCCCCCTGAACTTTTTCCAGTGCGGCTTTTTTCGCATCTGCTTCGCTGACTGCTACAGATGCTGTCTGCTGAGTACCGGTACTTTGCTGAGTATTCTGCTGATCCGTGGTCTGCTGAGTGTTCTGCTGGTCTGCTGCCTGCTGATCTGTACTCTGCCCCGTACTGTCACTCTGCTGACTTCCGTTGTCCGTCTGAGAAGCAGTTCCGCTGGTACTTGTCTGGCTGTTCTGAGAATTTGTATAATTGTCATCAATGTCCTGCTCTGCGTTTAAAATCTCTCCATCCGCAGCTGCAATATCATAGCTGTATTCTTTTTCCTGGACACTGAACTCTACTTCATAGACTGTTCTTCCATCGTCCCTGTCTTTGGTGATACGAAATCTGGAAGTATCCGCTTCCGCCACACCTGCATTTTCTAATGCAATCTCTTTTGCTGAATCTTCTCCGATATCCGTTCCCTCTCCGCAGCCTGCTAAAATTCCTCCTGCCAGAGTAAGTGTAAGTGCTGTTAATACAAAATATTTTTTCATCATCTTTTATTTCTCCTTTCACCATTTCTTTTCTGTTCTTTTGATGGTTTTAGTATACCCTGTAAAGATTAAAAGAAGATTAAAGTTCTCATTTTTTTATTTTTTTTCTTTCGGCAGTATAAAAAAGAATCTGCTTCCTTCTCCAACCCGGCTTTCTGCACGGATAGTTCCTCCATGGGCATCCACGATCCATTTCACCATGGAAAGTCCCAGTCCTGAATGGCTGCTGTCACTCCTTGACGTATCTTCCCGGTAAAATCTTTCCCAGATATGGGGAAGTGCTTCCTCAGAAATTCCTGTGCCGTTGTCCTCGATGATTCCCTGCACTTCTGTCTCAGTCTGTCTCAGTATCACCTTTACATAGCCGCCCTCCCGGTTATAATAAATTCCATTTGAGATCAGGTTTACCAGCATACGGATATAAAAACTTTCATCCGCCAAGGCATAAATCTCAGGCTCAATCTCCATGTACACCCGAATCTTCCGCTCCTCTGCCAAAAGCTGCTGCTCCTGTGCTACAATCTCTGTCAGTTCACTTAAATTCAGCATTTCCTTTGTCAGCTGCTGCCGCTCCTGATCCGCCCTGGAAAGAAGAAGCAGATGTGCGATCATCTGCGCCATATCCTCTGCCTTTTTTCTGATCATTTTTACCTGAGTAAATTCTTCTTTGGAAATTTCCTTGCTGCTCAGCATAGCGTCACACTGTGCTAAAATCACTGTCACTGGTGTGCGCAGCTCATGAGAAACGTCAGAGGTAAACTGCTTTTCTCTGTTGAAAGCTTCCTCCAGCTGTTCCAGCATCTGGTCAAAGGTATCGGAGAGCTGGTAGATCTCATCGCTTCCTTTTCCCAGTCCTACCCTTCTTGACAGATCTTTATCCTTCTGAATCCTGCGGACGGTCTCCGTGATCTTCCGCACAGGCATCAGTGTACGTCTTGTGAAACGATATCCCAGAATTCCTGTAAATATTACAAGAAGGGGTAATATGACCAGTGCTGTCCGCAGAGTGATCCGAATACTGTTTTCTGCCTCTGTCACAGAAGTAACTCCTCTGATATATAAAGTTCCATATCCATCCAGACGGTATCTCACATCATACACATACCATTTCCCATAGCTTCCTTCTATAGTCTGTATGATTCCGTCTTTCAGTTCCTCCTGATTTTCATATCCATAGGGAATCCTCCCATAAAGAAATTCTCCCTCCTCACTGTAAAGGGACAGATAAATCCCCTGATCCAGATCCATAAAATCGGAATCCACATCAAGTCTGCCTTCTTTTATTTCAATCTCATCAATACCTCCATTCACCTGTTCTTTCAGGTCTGACTGTACAGAGGTAAGGATTTCCTGATTACTGAGAGAAAACAAAATGGCGAGAGACACGCAGGTAAGCAGTGTCATAAAAAAAGTATACAGCACCGTAAGTTTTACTTTTAATGACCATTTCTTCATTCTTTCACCTTCAGCACATAGCCTGCTCCCCTGACTGTATGGATTAATTTTGTCTCATGTCCATCGTCGATCTTCTTTCTTAAATAGCGGATATATACATCGATCACATTTGAACCTCCGGAAAAATCATAATTCCAGATATGCTGCTCCAGCTTGTCTCTGGAAAGGACGATTCCCTGGTTTTGCACCATATAGCGAAGGAGCGAAAATTCTTTTCCTGAAAGATTGATTTTTGTTCCGCCTCTGGAAACTTCATGAGTGTCCAGATGAACCTCCAGGTCCCCTACTTGGTAACAAATCTTAGGAGCATCCGCCGGCTTTCTTAAAAGTACCCGGATCCTTGCCAGCAGCTCCTCAAAAGCGAAAGGTTTTACCAGATAGTCATTGGCCCCTGCATCAAGTCCTTTTACCCGGTCTTCTACACTGTCCTTTGCCGTCAAAAGCAGTACCGGCACATAATTTCCACTGTTGCGTATTTTTTTCAAAACTGCCAGTCCGTCGAGGACGGGCATCATAATATCCAGGATCAGGGCATCATACTCTGCTCCCCCATCAAGATAATCCAGAACTTCTCCTCCATTAAAGCAGGAATCTACACTGTAATGTTCTTCTTTAAGCCTGGAAGTTAATATCTGATTCAAGTCTCTTTCGTCTTCAGCAATTAAAATCCTCATGTCCATCCTCACTTTCAAAGAGTATTCCCAGTGTGTTAGGACCGCAATGACAGGAAATAGTACAGCTCGCCCGGGTCACATAAATGTTCTTAAATTCCATTTCTTCCTGTATCTTTTCTTTCACAAGGCAGATCATTTCTTCATCAATACCGGAATGGGTGATAAAAATTTTATCCCGGGATATTTTCCCATATCTGTGAAGCTGGTCCTTTACATATGCAGGAAGTACCTTTTTCAGAGATCCTCTGTATTTTTTTCCCACATTCATTGCCCCGCTGAAATTATCCACTTCAATACATGGTTTCATATTCAGCAGATTTGCCCCCAGTGCGGCAACGCTGCTGCATCTGCCTCCAGCACTCATAAATTTTAATGTATCCAGAATAAAACTGGAGTGTACATTTTTTCTCCGCCTTGTCAGGATCCCGGCAATCTCCTCAGCAGAATATTTCCCTGTTTTCAGCATTTCCCCTGCATCCAGTACCAGATGTCCGATTCCTGTGGATAGATTTCCCGAATCCACCGGATACACATGTCCCAGCTCCTTTGCCGCCAGCACACAGTTTTGATGCGCGCTTGACAGGGCGCTTCCAAGATTCAGATGAATCACCTCATAGCCCTGCTCTACAAAAGGTCTGAAGTAATCCAGATATTCCTGTACATTAATCGCCGCTGTCCTGGGCAGAACTTTCTTTTTATAAAACCGGTCAAAAATTTCCTCCGGCGTAATATCTACATTATCCTGATAATCTTTTTCTTCCAGAATAATATGAAAAGGATAATAGTGTACCCCATACGATTGTTTTAATTCATCACCCAGATCACAGGTGCTGTCTGCGCTTAAAATAATTTTTTTCATTGTTTGCCTTCTCCCTTTGCTCTGTCATGATCTTATTGTTCCATTTTAGCATTTTTCTCCAAGCTTTCCAAGATTTTTCCGGCATATTAAAAGATTATCCCCACGCCAAAAAGAGTGAGTACATTTTTCATTGTACTCACTCTTCAGGCGCATATTAAATTATCAACATCAGATTCCCAGAGCTGCTCTCTTCTCTTCAATTCTGGCAATCATCATGTCGCCCAGCTTATCGATATCTTTCTCTACGGTGTAAGAAGCTTCTACCCAATCTCTCACGCCTTCTGTCAGCCACCAGGTCATTTCTGAAGAACCGCTTACCTGAGGATCTACTCCCAGGAAAGTATCAATTCCTGTTGCCACTACATAGTTTCCGATAGAGATTGCTTTTTCTGACATCCATTCCGGCGCACAGCCTACCAGAGGAAGCTGAGAAATATTCAGCCCGGAATCTTTTGCCAGCCTGGAAGCCAGAACCATCATACGGCTGATATCCACGCAGGAACCCATATGGAGCACCGGCGGAATATCTGCAAGCTCGCAGACTCTCTTTAATCCGTCGCCGCAAAGATCTTTTGCCCGTTTGTCCATGAGGCCTGCTCTTGCTGCTGCCTGGGCAGAACATCCGGAAAGAACTACAAGGATATCATTCTTGATCAGTTTCTTCATCAGCTCAATGTGAGCAGAGTCCGGACGAACTCGCGGGTTATTGCAGCCAACCATAGCTACGGCTCCCCTTAAGACACCGGAAGTGATACACTGGATCAGCGGTTTTGTGGTTCCCAGTTCTTCTCCCTGGGAGCTTGCCACCTTATCGAGAGCTTTCACAATCGCTTCTACCGAGTATCCTACGGTAGCTTTTTGTTTTAACTGCGGTATGTAGACAAGATCCTGTTTTCTGTTTACAAAGTTTTCTACTGCCATGCGGACGATCTGTTTTGCATTCTCTCCTGCTGTCTCAGCGTTAAAACGGATGAAATCAGAATCCGGCATCTGGGCAATCGGAGATGTTGTGATAAACTTTGTATGGAAACATTTGGAAAGCGGTCCAAGTGCCGGGAAAATACACTGTACGTCTACAATGATGGCTTCACATGCACCTGTAAGAACTACGTTTTCCTGCTGGAGGAAGTTTCCTGCCATGGGAACGCCTCTGCGCATCGCTACTTCATTGGATGTACAGCAGACACCTGCCACATTGATCCCCTTTGCTCCAAGGGATTTCGCCAGTTCGATCATCTCCGGGTCTTCTGCATATTCACAGATCATTTCAGAAAGACTTGGATCATGTCCATGCACGATAATGTTTACATGGTCTTCCTTCATAACCCCCAGATTTGCCTCTGTATCTACCGGTTTTGGTGTTCCGAACATTACGTCAGAAAACTCTGTGCCGCACATAGAACCGCCCCAGCCGTCAGAAAGACCGCTTCTCAAAGACTGCCTTACCAGGGCTTCGGGTTTTGATGAACATCCCATGTGTGTCATGTGCATAGCTGTAGATACTTCACGGTCAATAGCTCTTGGCTCCAGCTCTGCCTTTTTCCAAAGTTCCTGTGTATGTTCCGGAGCTCTGGAAAGCCATCTCTGTACACCGAATGGTTTTCCGTACTCTAAAAGGGCAAGTTCTGACATTTCATGTGCCAGATCGTAAATGTCTTTCCCTTCTGTCTCCACACCCCATTCTTTCGCAATGCGCAGAAGTTTTTCCGGATCTTTTACCTTATAATTTCCATCCGGAGCAACGGTGTGCAGGGTATGGCAGATTTCTCTTCCATGATCGGAATGAGTCGCAGCGCCGCCGGCGGTAAAACGAAGAAAGTTTCTTCCTGCGATACCGTGAGCGTCGCATCCGCAGATACCTCTGGGCGCTTTCTTAGTAATACGGCAGGGTCCCATGGTGCAGATACGGCAGCAGATGCCTTCCTCTCCAAACTTACAGTGGGGTGTCTGATTCTTGACTCTTGCCTGCCAGGAATCTGCTCCTACCTTTGCTCCCGTCTCCAGAAGCCTTTCGGTAGCTGCCTCGAATTCTTCGATAGTAGTTAATCTGAATGTACTCATTTTTACCTCCTGAGATGAAATTTTTGCTGTTCCTTTTATTTGTCTATATTATAACAATCTTTTCTGCTGCTTCCTATCAACGTTTTATTGAGTACCGTCAACCATTTATTGCTGCCCTACAGCCCGGAAACAAATCTATCCCTCCGGATTTTATATAAAAAAAGAAACACACTGCATGCCAAAAGTGTGTTTCTTTTTCCTTAGGAGTTTGTCACTAAGTGAATTCATATATATGGTATCACGTTTTTCCATATCTGATAATCAACAAAAGGTTTTGTCCCTTCAACAATTTTCTTATGCCATCTCTTCTATCGGATAATATTTTTTTCCACAATATTCTTCAGCCATTTCATCACATGGCTGTGAAAAAGCTGGATGTCCGGATTCGGTATACTTCCGTTTCTGGTGAGCATATAGGTTTCCCAATAGTACGGGCCATCCTCAAAAGGCAGCATTACCAGATCACTTTGATTCATATCTTCAAATATGAAATCCACAGTAACGGAAATCCCCTTATTCTGCTGGACCATTTTGTGGCACAGGCTGAACCCGCTGGTTTCAAAAGCAATCTCTGGCTCAAATCCTGCTTCCCTGCATTTTTCTGTGATCAGCTGATGAATATGAAATTCCGGGCTTTCAATATAAAGTCTTTCTCCTTTCAGATCCTCAATAGACACTTTTTCTCTCCCCGCAAGAGGATGTTTTTTATTGACCAGCAGTTTGATCTCGAACTTTTCCATAAAAGTAGCATTAATATATCTTAAACTGCTGTTTCCCACAGTAAAAGCTACATTTCCCTCACCCTGCACAAATCTGCGCTCCACCTGCCGGTCAGGAAATTCTCTGTAATTTAAAATGATATCCGGATGTTTTTTTCTGAAGTCGGCAAGGCATTCCGGCGTCACCAGGCGCAGGATCCCATAGGCAGACAGCAGATCGATCTCATGATTCTCCTGCTGTTCAATACACCGGATCTCACTGCAGATCCTGTGGTAAGGCTCTAAGACTTCCGGCAGATTCTCATAAAGATATTCCCCGGAAGCAGTCAGACTGATGCCGGAGGCAGTCCGGTTCAGCAAAGTGGCACCCAGTTCATTTTCCATGTTTTTAATGATCTTGCTCAGTCCCTGAGGAGTCATATAAAGAGCATGTGCTGCTTTGGTAATACTTTTATGTCTGCAGACCATCCTGTAATATTCCAGTTCTTTCAGATTCATTGGCAATTTCCCCCTGTCACATTTTTTCACAAATTCATTATACTACGCACGCAGGGAAGGAAGCGGCGCCTCTGGCGGCATTTACTTCCCAAGCCGTAGGTCCCGGTATAATCTTCGCGCAGCGAAGCAGGGCGATTTTTCTCCCTGGATTGCACTTCTGGTGCAATCATTATACCTCATCACAGAACAGCATGCCAGTCTGAATGACAGGGAGGAACGAACCTCTTGCTTTTTCTGCTTTTCTGGGCTACTATAAAAAACAGATACCAATAAGATAAAAGGAGTTATCTTTATGACGGATTTAACAGTAGTAGTGCGGCAATTAAAGGATAAGACTGACCTGTCCAACAACTATGTTTCCCTTCCAAAAAATTACGGCACTGAGGCATATTTTCAGCGTGCTGATATCAGGGCAGTCAAAAAAATAGTATACGAAACCCTGGATGCCCTTAACAGGCACTGCCATTTCTCTGAAAAATTAGCCGCCAGCAGAAAAGTCATCATCAAACCCAATCTTGTCTCTGTATATCACAAAAGCGGCATGACCCATGATGATTACCCCGAATCCACTGACCCGCGTGTTCTGGATGCAGTTGTAGAATGGGTTCAGCAGTTCCACTCTCACATTGTGATCGCGGAATCCTCCGGAAAGCCCATGCCCACTGCCACCAGTTTCCATATAAGCGGCATTGACCGCATCGCAAAATACAGAAAAACTCAGCTGACCGCTCTTGAGCTGTGTCCGGTCCGCCGCTATCTGCTTCCCAAGGCAAGAGTTATGAAAGAAATCTTGATTCCTGAACCATTTGTTGGGGTTGCGGAAGGAAAAGATTTCTATATCTCCGTTCCAAAGCTAAAGACCAACCTTTACACGCAGGTAACTTTGGGATTTAAAAATGCTATGGGCGTCATACCCTATTCCCTGAGGGAACGAAACCATAATTATCTTATCGATGAGAAGCTTGCCGATATGCTTTATATTTTAAAGCCGGATCTGACTTTGATAGACGGACTGATCGGAGGAGAAGGAAATACGCCTGCTCCGGTAGATCCGGTGGACACCCGCCTTCTTATAGCAGGCACAGATCCTGTGGCTGTAGACCGGGTAGGAACCAGAGTCATGGGGTTTGATCCGGATGCCATCCCATTATTTCAGGAAGCTGCCCGCAGAGGATTTTTTCACGGAGAAGCCATCCTGGACGGCGAATGCCCTGTTTTTCACTTCCGCCCTGCAGACGCCAGTCTTCTGGGAGAGACTTTTCACAGGCATTTTCCAAATGTCCTGGTTCTTGTGGGGCATTCTCTGTCTCATTCGCCCAGGATTGAAGATCCCTTTTTAGTCACACCCGATCTTGCCAGAAAGCTGGAAGCCTCCTGCCGGGGCGGCTGTCTTGCTGCTGTGCGCTCCGGGTTTGAATATGTCATCTATGCGCCGAAGAAGGATAAAAACCGGGCTATCGCAGTGATCATCGGCTCCGGTGTCCCCTGTAAAGGCACCCGCTGGTGGTTTGACAGGAACGGCAGACCTTATAAGGAAAGTGATATCCGCGGGCTTCAGCTTCCGGTGCTTACCGTGGGAAACTGCGGGGATGTGTTAAAAGACATCGCCTCCTACCGGAGCCCTGGGTGCTGCAGTCCATCTGCCTGTATGCTGGCTGCCACTGGGGCCATGAAAGTTCCGTTCCCACTTTTATCCCTGAAAAATCATTTTCTTATGAATTTTGGTATTTCTGTTCTTAAGATGGTGTTGGTACGGACTGTCAAATCCTTAAGGGGAATCTGGATCGACTGTCCCAGCAGACATGAAGATAAAATTTATCCGGTTCCCAAAATACGTCCGGAATATAAGGATAAAGATTTCATCCCCTGGAAACTTCCCCCCATGAAATGGAGCGACAGAAAAAAACTTGCCGGAGATCAGATTAAGATTTTAAAATTATAAGCTTAATACATACGGGCGGCTTTGCTGTACCCCTTCGGTCAAAATCCGAAAACAGGTCCGGCAAAGCCGCCCAAACTGTGCCATGCTCTTTTATTTGGCAGAAGCACAGTGATTTATTATATCTTTCCTGAATGTCTCCGCTTCCAGTGGTTTGTCAAAATAAAAACCCTGCATCAAAGGTTCTTCCATTTCCAGCACCTTATTTAAGGTTTCTTCTGTATCAATCCCCTCCACACAGATCTGCAGACCCAGAGTTTTGCTCAGATCATACAGACATTTTAAAATAATCTGATTATATGGCTCACGGATCAGATTCTGTACATATGCCCGGTCCACCTTAAGATGTGTGATGGGCAGGGATTTCAGATAATTCAGACTGGAATAGCCTGTCCCAAAATCATCTAAGGCAACCCCTGTGCCAATGCTCATCAATTCTCTGCAGAACTGTCCTGCTATCTCAAAGTTATTGATCAGGGAAGTCTCTGTCAGCTCACAAACCAGCCATTTGGGATCCAGCCCCGCCTCCTGGCAGCAGTTCTGGATAAAAGCTACTACCCCCTTATCCGATACCTGCTGTGCGGAAATATTCACATTCACACAAATCGGACACCCCATCTTATGCCAGTAAGCACACTCTTTCACTGCCTGTTTAATGACCCACCGTCCCACAGTGATGATCATATCCGAATATTCCAGGGCTTCGATCAGCTCAGACTGATTAAAATCTGAAAATTTAGGATTATTGTACCGCAGCAGAGCTTCCGCACCATGCCATACAAATTTATCTCCTTTTTTTTCTATAATGGGCTGATAAACCAGCCGGAAATTTTTCATATTGTCTGCCATGTCCTGTCTGAGGACACTGTCAAGATAATACTTTTTATTCAGCCTGTCCAAGCTTTCACTTCTGAAAAAAACGGTCTGATGCCGCTCCGATTTCGGCCGCATAAGAAGGGCCGTATTTGCATTCTTCATCAGATCTTCAGCGGTCCTTCCGTTATCGGGATAGATAGCTACTCCGATATTGGCACGGATAAAAAGGACATGTCCGTCCAGAACTCTTTCCTTGCTCAGATACATCTGAAAAGGCGCCAGCTTCTCCAGGATTTCTTCCTGTGTGCTTTCTTTTAAATGCACCAGAAACTCATCTCCCTCCAGACGGTAAATTCCAAGATTATTGCTGATATACAGATTTATGATCTTGGAGAATTCTACCAGGATCTTATTGGCAAAACTGTGCCCGAAAATCTCATTGAAAACTTTGAAGTTATGAATGTCAATGCACAGGACGCTTCCTCTTGCATCAGGGTCTTTCAGGTATTCCTTCATTTCCTGTTCAAAGCAGTATCGGTTTTTCAGCCCTGTCATCATATCATACCAAAGCATATCACTGATCTTTTTGTCGGTCTCTTTCTGTGCCGTTATATCCATGAGGGAGCCTGCGATCATGAGCGGATTTCCGTTTTCATCATGAAGCCCCTTGCCCTGGCATTTGATCCACATAATATTTCCCTGCTTTGTCATGACCCGGTACTCAGCTTTATGATACCGGCTCTTCCCTGTAAGAAATGGGGCAAAAGATTCCAGAAAAATCCCTCTGTCCTCAGGAACTATAAAACTTAAAAGCCGGTCCATTGCATTGGAAAAAGTATTATTTTCCAGAGGAAGGACTTCCATCGCTTTTGGAGAAAAAGTACAGATGTTATTGACTACATCCAGATGATAAATATAATCCGTACTTCCTTCCAGGATCAGATTATTAATATCCTCTGCCTGCTTCAGCTGACGAATGGTATCCTCCAGCTGCCGGCTGTACTCATGCGTAAGATCAACATTAATATGGATCACGCCCAGAATATATCCCGGCTTTTCAAGGGCTGTCATCACAAGGAGCAGATTGGTATTATGCCCCTTTTTTACCAGGTTCAGATGACTGTCTGTGCGCTTCGTTTTCCCCTCCCGGATACGCATTACATCCTGCTGGAAGACACATCGGCTGGCGGTACTGAAATAACTCTCTAGCTCTTCCACGCTCATGCGCCCCTGCACACAGTTATCTTCCTCTTCCAGAACTCCCGCAGTCCCCTTGCTTAAGTACACCTGATTTTTTTCGTAATCAAGCAGAAACATATCCGGAAATAAGTTATCCGGAAATACACAGATGTTTAAGGTTTCCTTCAAATACTCCAGATCAAAATATTCTTTTTCCATCGTTATCCCTCTGTAACTTTCTTCCACTGCCTTTTTCCGTTACCGGCATCTTAAATGAATACCATGATTATACAATAATTTTTTCTTTTTTTCTACAAAATTCGACAAGGACCAGGAAAAGCACCCGCATGCCGTTCCTGGTCCTGCCCGATTATATCTTAAATCAGAATTTCTATTCTTTACATTACCAATCCAAATACTACATAAAGAATAACTGTAAGTGCCGCCGTCAGAAGCGCATAAGGCAGCTGAGTTTTTACATGGGAAAACAGATCCGTTCCCACAGACATGGATGACAGAATAGTTGTATCTGAAATAGGTGAACAATGATCACCAAAAATACCCCCTGAAATAACTGCACCGATCGTCAGGAGAATATTCGCATCCATAGCTACGGCCATAGGAATAGCTATGGGCATCATAATGGAAAAAGTTCCCCAGCTGGTACCTGTACTGAACGACATGACTGCGCCCAGGATAAATATGATCGCCGGTCCAAAGGCACCGCTTACTTTACTTCCGATAAGGCTTGCCAAGAAAGTTCCTGTTCCCAGCGTCTTAATAACAGAACCGATAGCAAAAGCCAGCACAAGAAGAATAACCAGTGTCAGCATATTGCTTACACCCTTCAGCACATAGTCTCCGAACTGTTTTGCCGTCATAATTTTCTGTCTGGTATAGAAAATACACATCACAATAAGTGTAATTGTTACCGCATATAAAATCGATGTAGTTCCATCGCCTTCCGTCAGATTTCCTTTTCCAGTCACAAGCAGTCCTATGAAAGTTCCTCCTATCAGAACGATCAGCGGGAACATCATATTCCATTTATTTTCTTTTCCTTCTTCAACCAGCTCATCAAAACCTTCTGTATCGTTAAGAAGAGGTGTTACCCCATCATCAAAAAGTTTTCCAGTGGTCCTCACTCTTTCTTCCGCTTTTTTCATGGGACCCCAGTCTTTTCCACTTAAAATATAGAACAATACAAAAATTAAGGATAAGATACTGTAAAACTGAAAAGGCAGACTTTCCACAAGAAGATTCATCGGATCCCCTGTAATATATCCTGCAGTGATCTCAGCGCCAATCAGCCCCATCAACATGGCGCCCCATGAATTCAGAGGGATAATCGCATTGACCGGCGCAGAAGTAGCATCACAGATATATGCCAGTTTCTCTCTGGAAACTTTAAACCTATCGATCAGCGGCCGTGTGACTACTCCTGTAAACATTATACTTAAAAGTCCGTCGATAAAAATAATGATTCCAATGATATAGGCAATCATCATTGCCATCTTTTTACTTTTTACTCTCTTACTCTGTTCTGTCAAATAAGTAACGAATCCTTTTACACCGCCTGACACTCTTACCAGAATTACAAACGCTCCCATCAGCGATGTAAATAGAAAAGTTTTCAGATTTCCTGTATCTGCGCATACTGCCAGAATAGAGTCCACACTTTCACTGACAGATGTGAAAGGATTCCAGCCGCATAAAATCAGCTCGCCTGAAAAAATACCAATCAGCAGCGCCAGTGCCACTTTCTTAAACGCTACTGCAAATACAATCGCCAGAATCGGCGGTACCAGTGTTAAAAAACCATACTCCATAAAAACCCTCCTCATTCATCATATTGTGCAAACAGGGATCCGAATCCTCCCGTATGAAGATAGCAGACAGGACCTGATGTCCTCCCTTCTCTAATCCATGTCTTCATTCCTACTACAACCTTACTGTTATAAATATTCTCGATAAAAATCCCTTCTGTCCTGGCAAATTCGAAAATTTCTTCTGTGCTTTCTTTTGTGTTCACGCCCCAGCCATCTCCCCGGAACCGGTCTGTGATTTCAGCAGCTTCTTCTGCCTTGCGCTTCATGGGAATTTTTGTAATCTCTGTAAGTTCCTGAATGACCTCCTGAACATGAGCAGTCAATGTCTCTTTATCATCCTCCACACTGACAATCACAAGATGAAAGGGATTTCCCATAGTTTCATTTCCATAAATCAGTCCGGCTGCAACACCTCCATTTCCTCCCGGTGCGAAAATAGTCATATTCTTTATTCCCATATGCTCACACTGTCTCTTCATCTCTCTCACTGCTGCCACATAACCCAGGGCTCCTCTCCCTGTAGTGGCGCCGTTTCTCACCACATATGGTCTGTGCCCGTCCTTTTCATATCTATGTGCCAGCTCATCCATATAAACATTTCTCTCTTTCGTGGTTTTCTCACCAATAAAGTGGGATCTTACTCCAAGAATACTGTTCAGCAGAAGATTTCCCTGCTTTCTTTTTGGTTCGCTGCTATTATGTATCAGTTCACAACGCATTCCCAGTTTCGCACAGGCAGCGGCAGTCAGAGTACAGAGATTTGACTGTTCCGGTCCTGCTGTCAAAACGATATCACAATTTCGCTTTTCCGCTTCTCCCAGAAGATATTCCAGACTGCGAATTTTATTTCCTCCCGGACCAATTCCTGTCATATCATCTCTTTTCACATAAATCTCCACATAGCCCATGCTTTTTTCTAAACCGAAAAGCCTGTGGATCGGCGTAGATGCCGGGAGCAGGACTGCTCTGGGTACTTGGTCCAAAAATTTTTCTATTGTCTCCATAACTGCCTCCCTTCCTTGTATACTGTCTACTGCATTACTTCCGCTACGGCTTCCACCTCACACAGCACCTGTTTCGGAAGCGTCTTTACTGCCACGCAGGACCTTGCAGGCTTCTTTGTAAAATACTGTTCATATATCTGGTTAAAAGCCTCAAAATCCGCCATATCCGCAAGAAAACAAGTTGTCTTGACCACTTGTTCTAAACTGCTTCCCGCTGCTTCTAAAACTTCCTTTACATTCTGCATTACCTGTTCTGCCTGATCCATCATAGTATCCCCTCTCACCTCTCCAGTCTGAGGGATCACAGGAATCTGTCCAGATGTAAAGACCAGATTTCCTGTCTTTATCGCCTGAGAATAAGGACCAATCGCTGCAGGTGCTTTCTCTGTATGTACTGTTTCCATAAAAGCCCTCCTCTTTAATGTATTATCACACTAAAGAGTATACAACTAAACTTTTGTTTAGTCAATAGCATTTTGTTCATTAATTTATTTTCCTTAATCTGCCCTTAAGTAATTCCTTCTTGCTTTCATATTTCAGAACACCTATAATTATTTTAGAAAAATCGAAAAAGGAAGTGTTATATTTTGGCAAAATATCTTACTTTAACCGAAAATGATCGAATGATTCTGGATTCTTATAAAGTGACTATGAATGGACTTTCTCAATATCTCGGAGAGGGCTATGAATTAATCCTGCACAGCTTGGAAGATCTGGAGCACTCAGTCATTAAAATCATAAACGGACATTATACCGGCAGAGTAGAAGGGGCTCCCATCACAGATCTGGCTCTGACCATGCTGGATAATATCCGACAAAAAAAAGAGCCCGAGGCTCTTTGCTATTTTAATAAAAAAAATGGGAACACTTTAAAATCTGCTACGATTCCCATTTTAGGAGAAAATCGGCGCATTATCGGGCTTTTATGTATTAATTTCCATATGTCTCTGTCTTTTTCCAGTTTTCTTGCTCAATTTACCCCAAACAGTTCCGACAGTTCTGCTGGAATTATGGAAACTTTCAGTGACAATGTGGAGGATTTGATCTCTGCTGCTCTGGAAGACACCAAAACCAGGATTCTTGCGGACAGTTCAATTTCTTCCAGCAATAAAAACAAAGAAATTATCTCTCTCCTCTATAAAAAAGGAATCTTTAATATGAAAGATTCTGTTCTGAAAGTAGCAGCAGGTCTTGGAATTTCAAAAAACACCGTCTATCTTCACCTGCGCAATCTGGAAAAACAGACTGCTTCTGACACAGGAAATGGGACTGCGGTAAAATAGCAGTCCTATTTCCTTCATGTCAGCCAACGGTTCACCATGTCCGCTGCTGTCAGATTTCTATCGTGTCTCCGCAGTGGAAATAGGAAATATTCATCCTCTCTGACAGATACGCAAAAGCCTGTTCTCCTGTACAGTGGCAGGTATAATAAGAAAGATTTCTTTTTGAAAGATTCTCCGCAATACCATCCAGAACTTTTTCCGGTATCATTTTCCCTGTTGCGGGAACACACAGATGAAAGCCGCCGATACAGACTTCCGGGCTGTACTCTCTGGCACGGTCCAGGATGTTCACCACACCGCAGTGCCCGCAGCCCATGATCAGTACCGGTTTTTCTCCGAGAATCATCAAATTCTGCTCATGGGCAAAATCATCTCTGCCATCTGCCTTATACAGCACATCGTTAGCAGCAGAATAAAATTTTGAACGATCCTGTACCGTAAAAAGCTGCAGTTCTCCGTCAATTCTGTAATCCCCGTCCAAAATCATCACCTGTCTGTGACACATCAAATTTTTGTCCAGTCCGATATTTCTTGTTCTGTTTAATGATTTGGAATAATGATCTTCAAAAGCTGTCCTCTGTATATAAACAGCTGCCCTCTGGTTCTTCTTCAGAAATTCTCCCAACGCGCCTCCATGGTCTGCGTGTCCGTGGGAGATTACCACGGTATCTGCTTCTTCCACAGAAATCCCCTTTTTCTCTGCGTTTTCAAACACTGTTTCATCAGGTCCCACATCAAATAAAATTTTATGCTGTGCTGTCTCAATATAGAGCGAAAGTCCATGAGCCCCGCAAAATCCTTTTCTTGGCTGATTCTCCACAAGCGCCGTAATCTTCACGCATTTCCACCTCTTCCCTTTCGACCGCGCAAAATTTATCATGCCGGCTAAAATATAGCTTTTTCTAAAGCCAGCAGCTTTTCTTTTTTATCGATTCCTCCGGCATATCCCGTCAGACTGCCGTCTGTACCCAGCACCCGGTGGCAGGGAATAAGAATGCTGATCTTATTATGTCCTACTGCGCCGCCTACCGCCTGGGCAGACATATGATCCACACCTTTCTGTTCCGCCATCTTCTGCGCGATCTCTTTGTAAGTCGTGGTTCTGCCGTAAGGAATACGGCGCAGAATTTCCCATACTTTCATCTGAAAATTTGTGCCTGTCATATGTATCGGCGGTGTAAAATCTGGTTCTTTTCCGGCAAAGTAAAGATCCAGCCATTCCTTGGTCCTCTGAAAAACAGGCAGTTCTTTCTCCTGATGTTCCGGGTCAAGCTTACTGGCATAATACTTCTGACCTTCGAACCATAAACCGGTCAGACCAATATGGTCTGCCGCAAGAAGCAGATCTCCCATGGGAGATTTATAATGACTGATATACTGCATCTTATCGTCCTCCTGTTTTTGATAAATATAGTATATCATACATTCTTTCGCTGAACAAGTGTTCGTCCATCATTCCTGCCACCACGTCAATATTGTTTCCCAGATTTTTCAGAATCTCCCGGGCATTCTCCTGGCTGTTCATAAAAGGAATCATCTGAAGCTTGATATCGGGATATTCTTTCTGTACCTGAGACCACTTCTGCACCAAAGGGGTTGATGGGGTCATGGGAGAAGTTCCAATGCGGATGGCGTTGTCCTTTTCCTGCCTCCGTCAGTACCAGCCCGCGGTGAGTACGTATAAAGAGAGTCAGTCCCAGATCTTTTTCCAGTAGATTAATCTGCTTCGTGACAGCAGGGGGAGTGATATAGAGGGATTCTGCTGCTTTGTTAAAGCTGCCCAGATCTGCCACAACAATAAAGGTCTCAAGTTGCAGGTTATACATGAACGGTTCCTCCTTATCCTTTCTAAGTCTATTTTAAAATCTGATCTTTCCTATAGATAAAACTATAATGCAGCTTGTTTTTGCTGTCAATACAGCACTATTCTAAAATTTTTATTCAAATTTCCGAATTGCCAAATCACCTGAAATTTTGCAAAAGAAATGGCAAAGATATGTCTCATATCCCTGCCAATTCTGAATTTTTATCCTTTTCTTACATACATTCCATTAAAATATCATAAATTTCATCGCGGCTCAGCTCTCTGGGATTACATTTGATCACGTTGCAGGTATCTGCCACATTTCTCAAAATTTCCGGCGTGATCTCCACTTTTGATTTCAATTCCCCCATCTTTGTAGGAAGACCGCATTCTTTTATAAAATCAGCCAAGGCTTCAACACCGGTCTCCGGAGTATCTGCCCCAAAGACTTCTCTGCCAAATCTCCGGAATTTTCCCTCTGCATCTTTCACAATATGCCTGTAATATGCCGGATGGATCACTGCCAGCCCCTGTCCGTGATTACAGTCTGTGTAGGCACCCAACTGATGCTCCAGCTGATGCGCCTGGAAATCTGTCAGTCTTCCCACCTTCAGAATGCCGTTCTCTGCCATAGCGGAATCCCACATAAGATTTCCTCTCGCCTGGAGATCGTCTTTATTTTTCAGCAGACGTCTCATATTTGCCACAGTATTCCGCATGACAGCAAGGGCAACATCATCGGATACATTGTCCTCATCGGAATTTCCCAAATACGTCTCCATGGCATGGCTTAGGGTATCAAAAGCCCCGGAGAGCACCTGCATTCTGGGAACTGACGAAGTATACACCGGATCCAGAATGGCGAACCGGGGAGCTGACGCAGCCATACCAGCCTTGATGATCTTTTCTTCATTTGTGATGACCGCACCGCCATTCATCTCTGCACCTGTGCCGGAAGCCGTCACAACAGCTCCCATGGGGAGGACTTCTGCAGGAAACTGATGCTCTTTCATTTCCATTTCCCACAGATCTTTTTCTGTCTTCGCCTGTGCTGCCACGATCTTGCAGCAGTCAATAACAGAACCGCCTCCCACAGCCAGAATAAAATCAATCTTTTCTTTTTTCGCAAGAGCCGCTCCCTCCTGAACCTTTGCATAGGTGGGATTCGACATAATACCGGGAAAATCAATCACTTTTTTTCCTGCCTCGTCCAGGATCTTCTTTACTTCATCGTAAATACCATTTTTCTTCACAGACCCGCCGCCAAAGGCAAGCATAACTCTCTCACCGAAACCGGACACTGCTTCTGCCAGATGTTCCTTTGCCGCGCCTTCTCCAAAATAAACCTTTGTAGCATATTCGTAAACAAATTTCTGCATGATCCATCTTCTCCTCTCGTCTTTTTCTGAAATTAATTATAGACTTCTTTTTTTCTGGATTGAAGAAACTATAAGTTCCCTGGTATATACCCTGAGGTTTTGTGCCCGGATTTTTCTTCTTTACTTTTGACAGACAAAAAGACACCGGATTCAAAATCTGTAAGGTTCCTGAATCCGGTGTCCTTATAAAATTTTATAATCTGATTCTCCGCTGCATTTACAGCAGTCTCATGATATTAAATCTCAGCCAGTTTGAGAAGATCCGGTACTTTAGACTCCCAGCCCAGTGCCATGATATGTACGCCCTGGCAATAAGGTTTACATTCTTTGATAATACGTGCGGCAATCTCTACACCGGTGATTCCCGCTTTGGTCTTTTCTTTATCTTTCTTCAGCTCCTCGATCATCTCATCCGGAACATGAATACCTGCAACATTATTGTTCATGAATTTAGCCATACCTGCTGACTTAGGAATAATAATTCCCACCTGAACCGGTTTTCCGAACTGTTTTGCTTTTTCCATAAATTTGATGAATTTCTCCGGCTCAAAAACAGCCTGGGTCTGGAAATAGTCTGCGCCCGCGCGAACTTTTCTCTCCATTTTTGCAAGCTGTGCGTCAACAGAGTCGCTGCAGGGAGATACAACGGCACCTTTGGCAAATTTCGGTGCTTCCCCGATCAGTTCGTTTCCGCCCAGATCCACTCCTTTTTCTAACTCCGTAACCGCATGGATCAAAGAAACTGAATCCAGATCAAAAACAGGTTTTGCCTGGGGATGATCGCCTAATTTGGTATGATCTCCTGTCAGAAGAAGCAGGTTCTCGATTCCAAACATAGCTGCACTTAACAGATCAGACTGCAGTGCAATACGGTTCCTGTCGCGGCAGGTCAGCTGGTAGATAGGGGTCAGCCCTTCATCTTTGAGAGCCTTGCACATTGCCAGAGAACCCAAACGCATAACGGAGGACTGATTATCTGTCACGTTAACTGCGGTAATACCGCTTAAATAAGTCTTTGCTTCTTCCAGCAAATGTTCCACATGAAATCCTTTTGGCGGACCAACTTCCGCAGACACAACAAATTCACCACGTTCAAATAACTCAGTAATTTTCATTATACATTGCTCCTAATCCTTAAAATTTTATCGGTTTCTCTATTTGGAAACTTCTTCATCCGTTGCAAAATTCCGCACCTGGGTGGGACATTTTAATACGTCCAGACGTCCGATCTGTTCCAGACGCCTGTAGATGCGCTCCCAGCCGCATTCCATTTCGCTGTCCACTTCACACTTGCCGTTCTTGGCACCGCCGCACTGGCCGTTGACCAGACTCTTGGAACAGGCAGTGATGGGGCAGATTCCTCCGGTGAGGTTCAGATAGCACTCACCGCACTGGTCACACTTATATTCCAAAGGTGTCACGCCCTGGAATCCCGGAAGCGGATAAGTATCACAGGCTGCACATACTTTTTTCTCTTCCAGGTAGCCTGCAATGGTCTGAACTCCCACGCCGCAGGAAAATACCAGAACCACATCCGCAGCCTCTATCTCTTCTTTATGTGCCTGGAGACGCAGCTCCATATTCTCCGGATTGCATATGTAGTCCGTTGTGATGATCCCGGTCACAATGCCTTTTTCTGACCATTCCTTCTGCAGCTCATTTGCTTCTTTTTCCGGAAAGTGAACTTCCTTACATCCCTGACAGTTGATGACAAAAACTTTTTTTCCATCTGCCAGTGATTCTATGGTTTCTCTGGGTTTTAATTCGGTAATCAGCATATCACTTCATCCCCCTTACTGCATTTTTTCCGGCTTTGATCTTGGTAACTAACGGGATTTTGGAGGAACAGATGTATTCACAGCACCTGCATTCAATACAATCCATGACATTTTTATCCTTCATGCCCTGCCAGTTTTCCTCATCCGCGAATTTTGCAAAATACAGAGGAGAAAGTTCCATAGGACATACGTCCATGCAGCGTCCGCATTTAATACACGGCTGCTCTTTTGTATGATCCGTATCTACTGCTATGATTCCGTTGGAACCTTTCATGATCGGCACATTGACATCAGAAAGAACAAATCCCATCATAGGACCGCCCGCCTTAATGGTAATATCCTCACCTGTCACACCGCCGCAGTAGTCGATCAGATCTTTTGTATTGGTTCCGATCTTTACAATGAAGTTTCCAGGATTCTTCAGTCTCTCACCGGTAACAGTCACGACACGTTCCACTAACGGCATACCCTTCTGGATCGCATCTGCAATGGCTTTTGTGGTGCTGATGTTGCTCACAACACATCCTACATCAGCAGGAAGACCACCGCTTGGAACCTTTCTTCCTGTCACACGCTTGATCAGCATTTTCTCAGCGCCCTGCGGATATTTGGTCTTCGCTGTGACTACTTCAATATTGTCGATCTGGGCTGTCTTTTCTGTCATAAGAGCAATAGCGTCCGGTTTATTATCTTCAATGACAATGACACCTTTCTCTGCGCCCACTGCCTTGAGGATCGCTTTCAGTCCGAAGATCACATCATCGGCAAATTCCAGGAGCACTCTGTGGTCCGCAGTCAGAAGCGGCTCACATTCACAGCCGTTTAACAGGATAGTATCCACTGGCTTGGCTGGTTTTAACTTCACGGATGTGGGGAAACCAGCGCCGCCCATACCTACGATTCCGGCTTCTTTTACGATCTCCACGATTTCATCCGGAGTCAGCTCATCCAGATTCTTGTGAGGCTGAACAGACTCATGGAGAGTATTTTTTCCGTCTGACCGGATCACAACAGACAGACATTCGCCTCTGGTGGCATGTCCATGGTTTTCGATTGCGATAACAGTACCGCTGACACTGGAATGTACAGGGCTGCTGATAAAGGCTGCTGCCTCACCGATCTTCTGTCCCACCTTCACAGTATCGCCTACCTGCACTACCGGATTTGCCGGAGCGCCTGCATGCATGGATAATGGGATCACTACTTCCTCCGGATCCGGGAATCTCTTCAGTTCCATATGCTCTGTGGCTTCTTTTCTCTCAGAAGGATGTACACCGCCGTAATAGCCATCCAGACGGTTCTCACGGATAGATTTCACATAGTCATTCACAAATTTGAAATTCACTTTTGAGTAATCCCGTGTCTGTACAGGCTGGTTCAGGAACTCTTCCAGGCGTCCCTGTTTTTCCAGTCTCTTGTAAATCTTTTCCCATGCACAGTCTTTTTCACTGTCCACTTCACATTTTCCATTTTTCGCACCGCCGCACTGGCCATTGACCAGGCTCTTGGAGCAGTCAACGATAGGACAGACGCCACCGGTTACATTCAAATAACACTGTGCGCATGCGTCGCATTTCCGCTCTGTCAGGGCCATGCCGTGGAATCCCGTATAATTCAGTGAATTGCTGGCCGCATATACAGGTTTTCCTGCTAAATCTGCAATGGTCTGGATACCCAGTCCACAGGAGATTACAAAAATATTTTCCGTACCTTCGGGAATCATTTCCTGCAGTTTCTTTTCTGTTTGGGTCTTATTGCATAAGAAATCAACCCTTGCGCTGCCTGTCACTGTCTTTCCATTTTCGGCAGCAATCTTCTCAAACTCACCACACTCTGGTTCGTCAATTGTCTCAAATTCCTTAAAGCACTTGTTACAGGCAATGATAAACAGGTTGTCCTTACCGGCCAATAAGGATACCAGTTCATCCTTCTGTTTTAACTTATACTTGGTATAATTTTCCAATGGCTCACCTTCCTTAAAAATATTGATTTCCAAGCCAGATCTGTCTCTGCGGTTTTTCCCCTGTCCTTTCAGGAAAATCGTAGCAAACAAATACTATACATGGCTTGCAATCGTCGTAAATAATCATAACACATATTAGCCAAATTATCCAGTCTAAACATATTTTTTCTATGCAAAAAAGTAATCAATTTCATGTACATTCCTGCCTGTCATTATACACAATTTTCCACGATCTTATCTTCCTTTATTTTTCCGGTCAACTGCCCCGGGGTATTCCCGATTTCCAATGGCAGCCCTGGGTTGTTCTTCGTATTTTCCCCCAATATAAAGATCCGCCTATTGCCGTGAATAAAAAACAGAGACCATACATTATGTACAGTCCCTGCAAATAAAATTTTATTTCTGTTTTTCTCCATTAAGGAAGCTGATTATTTCCCCTGACGATTTCTGTCAGACGGACATGTTCGTTATGGTAGCGGGCATTAGGATTTTTCTCAGGTATTCTCAGACGAACAGCATTTTCCGGGCAGTGATGAATACATGCCATACACATCTGGCAGTTTTCTGCAGTATGAACTGCCTTCTGTTTCTCCAGATGGATACACCCTGCCGGACAGACCCTTGTACAGATTCCGCAGCCGATACAGTTTTCCGTCACCTGATAGATTGTCTTCCCCGATTCCTTCTGGATATTTTCCCGTCTTTTCAAGTAAACCTGATGCCAATTCCTGTCCTCTTCTGCTGCAGGCTGGATCCAGTGCCGGCGGGCATCCACATCCCTTTTCAGTTCTGCGATATGCTCTTCCACCTTTTTTTCCGGTTCCAAAGCAAGCTGTTCTTTCATATCAAAACCAGGCAGGAAATTGTCTACCATAAGGATCGTATTGATATAGTCTGCCTTTTTTCCGCTGGCTTTCAGTTCTTTCTCCGCCAGTTCTGCAGCCCCTCCGTGAATATTTCCATAGGTCAGGACCACAAAAAGATATTCTGACTGAAAAACTGCCTTTTTCAGAAAATCCTTTACCATCCCCGGCATTTCATGTCCGTAGACAGGACAGACAATGCCGATTTTCTCTGCTTTGTAAACCTGTTTTTCCCCGTGGATTGCCTGGGGAATGCTTCTTAAATCCTCATCCAGCCGTTTTGCCACATAAAGGCTGTTTCCGGTTCCTGTAAAGTAGAAAACCATTGGCGATGGACCTCCCCGCCTGTTAATTATGGATTTTCATACTATGGAGCATCTTGACGAATGCCGGCGCATAATGATCCACAATCTCACTGTGTCCCAGATCCATTTGGGAGATTTTCTTCATATCTTCTTCTGTAAGGCTGAAATCCCAGATATCCATGTTCTGCTCCATACGGTTTTTATGCACAGATTTTGGAATTACTACTACGCCTCTCTGCACATTCCACCGGAGAACTACCTGTGCAGGACTTTTGCCATATTTTTCTCCGATTTCTGTCAGGACCGGATGGGTAAAGATTCCATGATTTCCCTCTGCAAAGGGTCCCCACGCTTCTGGCTGTACTCCATATTCCTTCATGAGCGCAAGGGCATCTTCCTGCTGGAAAAAGGGATGGAGTTCTACCTGATTTACTGCAGGGATTATATCTACGGTCTCACAGATGTCTGCAAGTACATGGGGATAGCAGTTGCACACACCGACAGCTCGAAGTATGCCTTCTCTGTATGCCTCTTCCATAGCACGGTATGCGCCGATATAGTCTCCCATAGGCTGATGGATCAGATACAGATCCAGGTAATCCAGCCCCAGTTTGTCCAGCGATGTCTGGATTGCCTTTTTTGCCCCTTCATAACTTGCATCCTGTACCCAAAGTTTTGTAGTAATAAAAAGTTCTTCTCTGGAAACACCACTTTTAGCAATAGCTTTTCCCACTGCTTCTTCATTCATGTAGGCAGCCGCTGTGTCGATCAGACGGTATCCTGACGCAATCGCATCCAGAACTGCCTGTTCACACTGTGCCGGATCCGGTACCTGAAAAACTCCGAATCCCTCCATAGGCATTTTTACTCCGTTATTTAAAGTTACATATTCCATGATCAAATCCTCCTGCTTATTTTTTTATGTTATTATTATAAAAAAGTTCCTTGAAAAAGTACAATATAAATACTGCAATATACTATGCACAGAATGAATACTCATACACAATTTTTCCTCTACATGAGGAACTATAGAATCCCTTTTTTAGGATGTTCCTGCTTTCTTTCCTCCTCTATTTTCATATTTCCAGAATTCTGCATTTTTTATCAGTCTGAGAGGTTCTTTCTCATTTTCCATAAATTCTTTTGATTTAACCTGATAAAAATCTTGACATATATGGAATCTTGCATATAATAGTTATAAGATAATACAGTTATATTTTAATATAGTTATAATATATAACTATATTAAAATCCTTTTAATAAAAGGAGGCGAATTATGAGCAGCGCAACGGATTTTTTAAGTAATATCCGCCAAATCATCAAACTGCATGAAATCATGCTGAAAGAAATCTGCGAAGTATATCATCTGACTTTGTCAGAAGCCGCCATCATCAGTTTCCTGCACAACAATCCAGGAAAAGACACGGCAGCGGATATCGTAGAATTAAGGGGATTAAAGAAAAGCAATGTATCCCCGGCGGTAGAAACTCTTTATCAGAAAAACCTTTTAGACAGACGCCAGGATAAGGAAGACCGGCGGAAGATCCATCTTTCCCTCACCCGGCATGCACGCCCCATCGCAGAGGATGTGGAGCGAATATCAAAGGAATTTCATAAAGAAGTTTTCTCCGGTCTTACGCAGGAGGAAATTGATGCCTTCTACCGAATAAACAGAAAAGTCCGGGAAAATACCCGGACAGCAATGGAAAGGAGAGAATTAAAATGAATCAAGACAAAGATTTTCTGGGCAAAGAGCCTCTGGGAAAACTGCTGATGAAACTGGCACTTCCCACAGTAGCCGCTCAGATCATCAACATGCTGTACAACATTGTAGACCGTATTTATATCGGCCATATCCCGGAAGAAGGGGCTCTCGCTCTTACAGGAGTCGGCGTATGTATGCCTCTGATCCTGATTGTATCTGCCTTCGCCGCTTTTATAGGATACGGCGGTGCTCCCAGAGCTTCGATCTTTATGGGGAAAGGTGATTACGAATCTGCAGAAAAAACTTTAGGGAACTGTTTCGTCATACAGATCATCATCTCTGTACTCCTCACTGCAGTGCTTCTCATCTGGAACCGTGATTTTCTTATGGCCTTCGGAGCCAGCGAAAACACTATTGAATACGGCGTCAGCTATATGAATATTTATGCCATAGGCACTATCTTTGTACAGATGACCCTCGGCATGAACACATTTATTACTGCTCAGGGATTTGCCAAAACCGGAATGCTTTCTGTACTCATCGGTGCGATTGCAAACATTATTTTAGATCCTATTTTCATTTTTGGCTTCCATATGGGTGTCCGGGGTGCGGCGCTGGCTACCATTCTTTCTCAGGCAATGTCCTGTATCTGGGTTCTTGCTTTTCTCTTCGGAAAAAAGACCACTCTGCGGATTCAGAAAAAATACTTTGCTCTGGAGAAAAAAATCTTTCTTCCCAGCCTGGCTCTAGGCCTTTCAACTTTTGTCATGCAGGCCAGTGAAAGTATTATTTCCATTTGCTTCAACTCTTCCCTTCTCAAATACGGAGGAGATGTGGCAGTAGGGGCAATGACTATCCTCACCAGTGTCATGCAGTTTGCCATGCTTCCCTTACAGGGTCTGGGACAGGGAGCTCAGCCCATCATCAGCTTTAACTACGGCGCGCGAAATGTGGATCGTGTAAAAGGTGCTTTTAAACTGCTGCTGAAATGCAGTCTCTGCTACTCCATAGTTCTCTGGCTGCTGGTAATGCTTTTCCCTCAGACATTTGCATCCATGTTTACCTCTGACCCGGAGCTGCTGGAGTTCACCGGAACTGCCCTGCGTATCTATATGGCTTGTCTCCTTCTCTTTGGTATCCAGATTGCCTGTCAGATGACCTTTACTTCTCTGGGGAATGCCAAAGCCTCTATCACAGTGGCTGTCATGAGAAAATTTGTGCTTCTTATTCCTTTGATCTATATCATGCCCGCCCTTTTGCCTCAAAATCAGACGAAAGCTGTATACATGGCAGAGCCCATCGCTGATTTTCTGGCAGTTTCCTTTACAGCTGTCCTCTTTACCTTCCAGTTTAAAAAGGCACTGAGGATTATATCCGGAACTTCCGGGAAAAACACAGGAGTAAAAGAAAAATGATAGAATTATTTCAGTTGGAACAGATGAGAGCTTTTGCCAGATACGGCACCCTTTCCAAAGCAGCGGAAGAACTCCATATGTCCCAGCCCACGCTGACCCGTTCCATGCAGAAACTGGAAGCAGAATTCGGCGTCCCGCTCTTCACACGCCGGAAAAATAAATTAGAATTTAATGAAAATGGAAAACTTGCGGCAGAGTACGCCGAAAAAATCCTGGGTGAAACCCAGAATATGCTGGAAGGGGTCCGAGCTTTGGATCGTGCCAGTCACACCATTTCCATAGGCTCCTGCGCCCCCATGCCCCTGATCAAGGCAGTACAGAATGCCACACGGATGTATCCGGATAGGACTGTTTCTTCTGAAATCAAAGACTGTGCCCCCCTCCTGGAGGGACTGCGCTCCGGATTGTATCAGATCATCATTCTTCCGTATCGTCCGGAAGATGATACCTTTACTTTTCGGGAATCCGGTACAGAAACTCTGTTTTTCGCCCTTCCTCCCTCCCATCCTTTTGCAGGGAGAACAGAAATCTCCATGAAGGAAATGGACGGAGAGAACATGCTCCTGTATGCAGACATAGGCTTTTGGAGTCATATGCCCAGAGAAAAAATGCCTCATTCTCGTTTCCTGGTACAAAACGAACGTTTTGCACTGGATGAGCTGGTGGCGTCCTCTGTCCTCCCATGCTTTGTTTCCGATATCACCATGGAAACAGACGGAAAACCGGAAAACCGGCTCATCATCCCTATCCGGGATCCTGAAGCCAGCGTGACCTACTACACTGTCTGTCTCAAAAAAAACTTCTCACAGGTGAAAAAACTTTTCCTGTGAGAAGTTTTTTGTATAACGGACATTTTTCGCAAACATATGCTTTTTATATCTGCTGGTTTCCCGCGGACCATACATGTTCTTCTTTCGCTGATTTTGCGGTATTCTGTGCCATAACTCCCACCAGATCGTGCGGAACATAAGGTTCTTCCAGATAAGCAGTCTCTTCATCTGTCAGGGACACATTTACCGCATTCACCATTCCCTCCACATGAGACAGCTTGGTAGCGCCTGCCACCGGAGCAGTCACTTTTGTAAGAAGCCATGCCAGAGCGATCTCTGTCATGGACACCCCATGTCTGAATGCCAGCTTCTCCACACGGGAAATAATCTTTCCGTCCTCTTCTGCTGTTTTGTCATATTTCAGACGCGCATAACTGTCCTCTTTCAGACGCCTGGAAGTCTCTCCCGGAGCCTTGGAAAGTCTGCCTCCTGCCAGAGCGCTGTAAGGAGTCATAGCAATTTGATCTTCCCTGCAGAGTTTTGCCATTTCTCTTTCCTCCTCCCGGAAGATCAGATTGTAATGACTCTGGAGAGATACAAATTTCGCAAAGCCTTCTTTTTCTGCCAGAGCATTTGCCTTTGCAAGCTGGTAAGCGAAACAGTTAGATATACCAATATATCTTGCCTTTCCGGCTTTCACCACATTGTTCAGACCTTCCATAATGTCATGCAGCGGTGTCTCATAATCCCACATATGGTAAATATACAGATCCACATAGTCCATGCCCAGATTTTCCAGGCTTTTATTTATCATCCTCTCAATGTGCTCCTGTCCGGAAATCCCGTTTTCTATCTCCTCTGGTGTTCTGGGAAGAAACTTTGTGGCTACTACTACTTCATCTCTTTTTGCAAAATCTTTCAGCGCCCTTCCCAGATACTGCTCACTGGTCCCACTCTGATAGGCAATGGCTGTATCAAAAAAATTGATTCCCTTTTTCAGGCCCTGGCGGATGATCTCACGTGAATGCTCCTCGTCAATAGTCCAGCTGTGCTGCCCGTTTTTTGCGTCTCCGAATCCCATGCATCCCATACAGATACGGGAAACTTTCAAATCTGATTTTCCTAAATTTGTATATTTCATGTTTTTCTCCTTTCCATTTATCACACCTCTTAGAAATGTGTTAATCACAGCCCCTTCTTTTCTGACTGTCAGCAGGAATTTTCATTCTTCTTCATAATCTGCCTCTTTTAGATCACCTGGAATGTTTTCCATTTTCCTTTCTTGAACCTGTTCCAGAAAAGGACCGCTCTTACCAGCCAGTCCATAAACATTGCCAGAGCAATTCCGATGACCTCCATATGAAAAACTATTCCGAAGAGAACAGACAGGATCAATCTTACTCCAATGGTAGTGAATAAAGAGATTCCAACCGTATATTTTACATCTCCGGCCGCGCGAAGCCCTTTTCCCAGACAATCTGCAAAGGGAAACAGGATAGAATTTCCCAGATTATGGATCAGTACCAGATACAGGACATACTGTCTTGTGACATCTGATACTGCGTAAGCCTCTGCCACCAGAGGAGTTAGGGCCGCAATAAGTCCATTCCAGGCAAGAGAGATTACTACGGTAAGTTTCATCAGTTTTTTAAAATATGCTTCTGCCTGCTCCACGTCTCTTGCTCCCATGCACTGACCGATCACTGTAATGAAAACTGCATCCATAGCCACACTGACCAGAGATGCCACGCTCCATATGCTCTGAGCAATGCCGTTGGCAGCTATCTGGCTGGTTCCAAACAATGCCACAATGCTGCTCAGTCCTACCTTCACAAGCTGGAAGATACCGCTCTCCACACCATTGGGCACGGCAATTCCCATAATGGTTTTCAGCAGTTTGCCCTTCCATGCCAGGATATGTCTCCAGCGGTGTCGCACTCCCTCATGATCGCGGAAGCAGAGCAGGGTAATCACCGCTGCGGAAAAGACTCTTGAAATCAGAGAAGGGTATGCTACTCCTGCCACTCCTGCATGGAGCACAAAGACTCCGATCAGATTTCCCGCCACATTGATCACATTAGCGATAATAGAAATATTCATAGTAGTCCCGGTCTTTCCAACACTCCGGTACAGCGCTGCTCCCCCATTATAGACTGCCAGTGCCGGATAGGAATACGCGGAAATGCGAAGATAGGTGATACAGGCATTTTCCACATCCTGTTCTACCCGGCCGAAAATTGCCCGGATAATCGCTTCATTAAATACCAGGATCAGCAAAGTCACCGCTGCAGAAAACAGGACAGAGATCATCAGAAGCTGGCTGACAGCCTCCGACGCTTTTTCTGTGTTTTTCTTGCCAATATACTGGCTGACGATTACTGCTCCTCCGGACGCCAGGGCTGTGAACAGAAAAATAAAAATGGTATTAAAAGAATTCACCAGAGAAACCCCGGAAACCGCCGCCTCTCCTGCGTAGCTTACCACAAATGTATCTGCAAGCCCCACCAGCATCACCAGAAACTGTTCCGCGATAAGAGGTATTATCATGTCCTTTAATTGTTTGTTTGTAAACATAACCCTACTCATAAAAACCGTCATTCTCCCATTCACTTTTCTGCACTTATCATAGCACCCATGCCTTTTTATGTCCAATGCCTGTTTTAATGGTTCAGATATACGTTTCAGGTATCGCTTCCTCCTGCTGTTTCCAAAAAAGTTTTTCAAAAAATCTTTCTTCTTTTAAGCAAGGAACAGAAAAGGCAGGCCTGAATACCAGACCTGCCTTTTCTTTCTTAATAAAATACCTGCTTCTATTTTTCTACTCTCCGTTCTCACTGTCCAGAATTACTGAATTGATTGCTTCTTTTAGTGATATTACATCTTCTCTGCTGACACAATCCAACTGTACTCCGTCCAGTACAGGAATGCAGTAACTTCCATCATATTGATAAAAAATCAACTCTACAGCAGTATAATCATCTGTGTTCCTATGAAAAGTCAGAACCAGCTCCTCCTTATTGTCCCCAAGTTCCGGCTGCTTTTCCAGATCTTCTGCCGTGGTGACGGAAGACAGTTCTTCCAGTACATCAGCAAACGAGATTTCTTCTCCGCCAAAAGTGTATGTATACTCATCATCACCTCTGCTTTCCAGGTTAACAGTATAAAGATTACCATCTGATTCTATGTCAATACTGTCTACTGTATCCCAGTCCAGAAGAATCACTTCATTCGGTTTCAGCTCATTATAAGAAGCATTCTCTGCTGTGTCATAAACTTCCTGACTGACACGGTACACCATGCGGGAATCCTGGATCCGTGCATAATAGGACTCATCGACAAAAGCCAGTTCATAGATAAATTCCTGTTCTTCTCCATCCTCATCCGTATAGCTGACTGTGACTTCCGCATCCGGATCATCAAGCCCATAGGACTTCATCTCTGAAGCATCTGCATGATAATCCACACATTCCTCCCAGGAAAACTCTGTCAATGCAGTAAACGTACTTTTTGTATTGTCATTATCCAGATTTTTATATTCTTCTCCGTCTTTCAGATAGTAGGTATATGCATCACTGTAACAGTATCCGCTGTCTTCTTTATAAACAAGATTTACCGGAGACTCCTTTTGGATATTGACAGAAGAAATATAGGAGGAATAATAGGAATATCCGCTGGTCTCGTAGATATCTTCATAACTGATATAGCGATACTTGTCTCCACACTCTACAATGATAGAATTATTATAAATAGTTTCATCCGTATAAGCATTGGTAAAATCAGGATTTAAATCCGGGTCCTTCTTTTCCACTGTGATCCGGTCACAATAATCCTCATAATTATGCAAAAGTTTTTCTACATATTCATCTTCATTACCGCTGGTTACCACCCAGTAGATGGTAATATCTTCTTCCACTGTACCCAGCAATACTTTTGACTGGCTGGACAGGGAATAAAGCTGATTGGCAGTCAGGTCTTTCTGTACATATCTGTCCGGGAAAAAGTTCAGGGCAACATTGACAGTGATCAAGATTGCCAGCACAAGAACAGTCAGTAAAAAGCTGTAACTCCCCACTTTACTGGAACGTGTGCCGAACTGCTCTTTTATTTTCCTCAAGGAAGTTTTTATCTTGTTCTTCATTAGTTATATCTCCTTTTCTCAAGTGACTGTACAGTTAAAAACAGGAAGAACACGATCACACTGATAAAATAGATTACATGAGTGTAATCGAAAATTCCGTCTACAAATTCGTAGAATCTTTCATAAACGGACAGATTCTCCAGGATTTTGGGAAACAGCCCTTCAAACCACTCTGTCTTGTAAAAATAAAGTACCATAGTCACCGCAACTGCTGCTGCTCCGAACATCTCAGACATAACAGCATTCCGCGTCATATGCTTTATGATCACAGCCAGCAGGATCTCGATCACCAGAAGCGCAATAAGAGAACCATTGGCAGAAGAAGCGGCGTATTCCGCAAGGGTCACCATATAATAATTAAGTACCATAGCCCCAAAGCATATGCCCGCCGCCATAGGCTGGGACTCTGTGATCGATGAGATAAAGATTCCCATGGAAAGCAGAGCTGCTGCTGTCATAATATATCCGAACATAGCCCCATAAGATGTAGGCAGGTACAGATTTCCATAGTTTTTCAGAAGCAGCGGATAAAAAACGACCAGACACATGGGGATTACAGAGGTCAGAAATACTGCCAGGAATTTTCCCACCACAATCTGCGTGGTAGAAATAGGCAGGGAATACAAAAGCTGGTCTGTCTTTTGTTTTTTCTCCTCCGCAATGATGCGCATGGTAATAATAGGAATGGTAATGATAAAGGAAAAGGACGCCCCTGCAAGGGCAAGCTCAAAGTTGGCATACCCTGCGGTCAGATTATAATACATCATATAAAGTCCTACAAAAATCAGTAAAAACGCCCCATATACATAGGCGGTCAGTCCGGAAAACAGCAGCCGGAATTCATGGCGGAAAACTGCGGTCATTCTTCTTCCTCCTCTTCTTTTATTTCTTCTTCTGCACTGGTCAGTTCAATAAAGATTTCTTCCAGATTTGCTTTTACTGTGTCCATCTTCAAAACTGCTTTCTCTGCTTCAGCAAATTTAAGGGAAAGCACTTTTCTTATGGAAAATTCTTTTTCCGGGGATGTATCAATCAAGATTCTAAGCAGACCATTTTCTTCCTCTGTGTATTCTATTTTCTCGATTCCTTCCATACTGCCAAGCACCTTCTGGCTCTCCTTACGGTCTGCATCTGTCACCACCTCTATGGAAGTCTTGGGAATCATCATTTTTTCCAGATTTTCCGCTGTGTCATAGGCAATTAGATTCCCTTTTGATATAATCAGGATCTCATCACACATATTTTGTACTTCTGACAGAATATGACTGCTCAAGATAACCGTATGCTTCTTTCCCAGGGATTTGATCAGATCACGGATCTCCACTACCTGAATAGGGTCAAGCCCTACAGTAGGCTCATCCAGTATAATAACTTTAGGATTTCCCAGAAGAGTCTGGGCGATGCCTACTCTCTGTTTATATCCTTTGGAGAGATTCTTGATCAGCCGGTCTGCCACGTCGCTGATCTGTGTTTCTTCCATAATCCTTTCTATCTCTTCTTTTATTGTATTTCTTGGCAGTTTCTTTGCCTCTGCCACAAATCTCAGATACTCTCTTGGAGTTTCTTCAAAGTAAAGAGGCGGCTGTTCCGGCAGATATCCCATCATTTTTTTTGCCTCCAGCGGGTGATCAAAGATATCAAATCCACATACGGAAATACTTCCTGATGTGGCGGAAAGACATCCTGTCATAATATTCATAGTTGTGGATTTTCCTGCGCCGTTGGGTCCCAAAAATCCACATACGGTTCCATCCTTAATAGAAAAAGTCAGATCATCCACTGCCTTGTGGTCCCCGTAATACTTGGTAAGATTTTTTACTTCAATCATTTTTATCCTTTCCTCCTGGAATATTTTTACATAATGGTAAAAAATTCAACGATTTTATTATACCGGGGTGCCCTAAAGACAGCCTAAAGTTATCTGTGAAGAAAATGTGAAAACGGGGATGCCGCCGAACCTGGGCATCCCCGTTTTCACATTTTCTTTTATTTTAGTATTACTTTAAATCCGATACAGCCGTCACCTTTTCTGTACGCGGAAATTTCGCCTCTGTGATTTCTCACAATACTGCGGGCAATGGAAAGTCCGATCCCGAATCCTCCTGTAAAGCTCCTTGCCTTATCCCCCCGGTAGAACCGGTCGAAAAGCCGATCCAGCTCCAGATCTTCTGCACCCTGACAGGTGTTCTCCACCCGAATCTGGGGGTGTCTTTTTCCGGATAAAGATACTGTGATCACCCCTTGAGGATCACAGTATTTCACAGCATTCTCAAACAGAATGCCCAGCAGCCGGCAGATTTCCTCTTCATCCCCGTAATAGGAAATTTCCGGATCAATCTTTGCGTAAAATTTTTTTCCGTTTTCCTCTGCAAGCATCTGAAATCCGCTGAAGATTTCCGACATGGTACTGCTCAGATTAAAATGAGTATAATTTTTTCCCGGCAGATTTTCGTCCATCCTGGTCAGCAAAATCAGCTGATTGATGAGATCACTCATCCGCTCTCCTTCGCTTCGGATGTCATCGATCCACTCACTCCTCCCCAACTCTGCCTCCACAATATCAAGGTTTGTCATGATCAGCGTAAGCGGTGTCTTCAGCTCATGATTTGCGTCTGTGATAAACTGTTTTTGTCTTTCATATGCCTGTGCTGCCGGCTTGACCGCGCGGCGGGAAAGGAGGATTATCATAAGAAAAACCACTGCCACAGCTCCTGCTATCACCGCACCAATAGCCAAAAGCTGCATCTGTGTCATGGATTTATTCATACTTCCCTCTGCGAAAAGGATGGTCCATCCAGAATCTGTCCGATACTGCCTGTAGCGATATCCTGACTTCCAGCCTCTGCCTTCTGTTTCCCGGAAAACATGTCGGCTGTAACTTTCCGCCTCTTTCTGTGTCACCTCTGAATCTTCCTTTGTGTCCACGGATAAAAGATTGCCGCTTTCATCAAAATAAGCAAAGAAAAAGCGGATATCAAATCGCGCCTTCTCCCGGAACAAAACCTGTGGTCCCATATTTTGCAGATTCTCTGCTTCCAGATCCGCCTCAGGCAGCCTTCCTCCATTATCCGCAATACTGTCAATGAATCCGTCAATAGCTGTATTCAGCTGATTGAAGCTTGCAGCGCAGATCAGCAGGAAAAGCAGGGTAAATACAAGAATTACCGACCCTCCGCATATGAGGATCATCCTTTTCTGAAGCCGGTAGATCATCTCTCCGCCTCCGGTTTCTTTTCCAGTATATAACCTGCATTTCGCACAAATCGGATCTGAATGGACGCCCCAACCCTCGCTGCCTTTTTCCTGATATTGGAAATATGCACCCACACTACACTGCTGTCCACCTCTGTATTCCATCCCCAGATATGAGTAAGCAGCTGCTCTGTAGAAATAATCGTAAACGGCTTCTCCATAAACATTTCCAGAAGCTGATACTCCTTTCCGCTCAAAGCACAGCTCTTGCTTCTGCAGATCAATTCATAAGTAGACCGGTTCAGTACCGTTCCTTCCAGTTCCAGAAGCTCCGGGACATAATTATCTTTTCTTCTTAACATGGCGCGGACCCTCGCTAAAAGCTCTCTGGGCGAAAAAGGCTTGGCAAGATAGTCATCTGCCCCTGCATCCAGTCCTTCAATCTTCTGGTCCACTTCTGTCCTGGCTGTAAGAAACAGCGCAGGTGTATTAATGTGCTCTGCCCGCAGCATTTTCAGCACCTGCAGCCCGTCAAGACCAGGCATCATTATGTCCAGGACCATCCCGTCGTACTCTCCCGACTTTGCATAAGCAAGAGCCTCATCTCCTGATGAGACTCCATCCACATTAAACCGGTTATGTTCAAAAATATAAATTAAAGATTTCAGCAGCTTCTGATCATCCTCTGCAATCAATATCCGCAAAACAAAATCACTCCTTCCCGCTTTCGTGATCTTATTTTAGCAGACCTCTGTGTCCATTAAGTGAATTTCAGGCTAAAAAAATTCAGGCCGCACATAAGTAAAAGGCACCATGACTGCGGAAAATTCTTCCCTGAATCACAGTGCCCTCTTTTTAATTATCAGTCTTTTTTAATCTTAATTAACTGTGCGTTGATGCTTTCTATAAATCCTTCCGGAGCAAGGGATCCTGCCATTTCTCCTAACTTTTCCAGAGTCATGGATTTCATCATATCCCACATGCCTTCACCAGGTTTTACAGTCATATTCATAGTGAGCTTATAAGCCTTTGCGGCGAGTTCCATGGCTTCCGGATTCTTTGACAGCTCTTCCATGGTATCTTTAATGCTGTACATGCCTTCCGGGAATTCCATGGGAGCCTTCAAGTCCATATCACCCACGGATTTGAACCAGTTGGCTACGCCTTCTGCTCTTTCATTTACTTCCGGCAGAACATAAATAGAAGGTTCTTTTTCCACTTTTTCCAGTGTCATGGTATCTTTTACTTCCCCTGCCTCTGCCAGGATCGTATTAAATCCTTCTGCCAGAGCCACCTGAAATACAAATACCTTATCTGCAGTCTGTTCTCCTACTTTTTCTCCATTTAAGTAAAGGGTTACAGTAGGCAGGTTGGAATATACACGGATTTCTGTGGTCTCTCCCGCACGCTGTGCATAACGTTTGCCGCAGAGATGCACCATAGGTTCTTTGTTCCAGTATGCTTTGTAGATATAATAGCTGTCTTTCTTTGTCTTTCTGTCCATGGTAACAAGACCTTTGTTATTACGTCCTGCCACACCGCCTTCATCACGGGCCGCACATCCAAAGTCAAACATATTCCATACATGGCTGGACCAGATCCAGGGACGCTCATCCAGGACTTTTGCCATATGTTCATGGTACAGTGCCTGATATTCTTCGCTGTAATCCTTGCATGCCGGATTCGGTCCATGATAGGTAATGATTCCTTCACATCCGTATTCGGAAAGTCCCAGACAGATATTCGGATGGATCTTATGGAAGTTGTCCAGCCAGGGACCATTATCCTCCATCTTGCCGCCATACCAGCCAAAGTAGTGGTTATAGCTCTCCACATCCGTAATGCCGTGCATAGGTCCTTCAATAGGTGTCATGGATACATGAGCGATGGTAGTCAGGCGAGTGGGATCCAGTTCTTTTGCCAGAGCATTCAGCTCATGATGGTTATCCACTAACTGCTGAGAAATTCCACCGATAAGGATCTCGTTGGAAATCCCCCAGAAGCAGATAGAAGGATGGTTATAATTCTGTATGATCAGTTCTCTTAACTGGCTGATGCAGTTCTGATGTGCTTCCGGATCCTTGTTCATCACGCTGATAAAGGGGATCTCTGCCCAGACTACGAATCCCAGCTCATCGCAGGCATCGTAAAAATCCTGTGAGTGCTGATAGTGAGCCAGACGGATAGTATTAGCTCCCAGTTCTTTAATGATCTGGGCATCTTTATAATGGTCTTCCTTTGTCAGGGCATTGCCTTTGTATAACTGATCCTGATGGCGGCTTACGCCTCGAAGAGGAGTCTCCACGCCATTGATGATAAATCCTTTATCGGGGTCACAGGAAAAGCTGCGGACACCTACTCTTGCACTGATCTCATCATAGGCTTCGTTTCTGCGCTGCAGAAGGGCTGTGACTGTATACAGATAAGGGCTTTCAATCTCCCATTTATGAGCATCAGGAACATACAGAGTAATTGCTGTGCTGTCTGCCGGACGACATCCGTTTGCCACTTCTCTTCCCTCTGCGTCACAGATAGAATAGAGAACAGTAAAGTTTTCATCTGTATTCTTTACATAAGATACGATTTCAAAAGACGCACCTCCGCAGTCACATGGCTTTGGTGTCACCTGAATGCCGGGACCTCCGTAATACTCCAGATCAAAATGTGCGTCTGGCACACTGATCAGGTTCACGCCCCTATAGAGTCCGCCATAGAAAGTAAAGTCTGCTGACTGTGGATACACACTGTCCTTTAATTCATTGCTGCAGGCAACTGCCAGAAGATTTTCTCCCTCTTCCCTGCACAGAGAAGTGATATCTGCCCGGAAAGTAGAATATCCGCCTTCATGATAAACAACTTCTGTACCATTCACATAAACCGTAGCCTGCTGAGCCGCACCTAAAAATTCCACAAACACTCTGCCGCCGGCCAGAGGCTGTCTTGGTGTTTCGAAAGTTTTCGCGTACCAATACCTGCCTCTGTCGAATTTTCCATTCCCATCATGTCCGTCCACGGCATTCCATGTATGGGGTAAATCTACGTTCTGCCAGTCTGCAGGCAGGCTCTCCGGAAGTCCTGCATCCTGTTGGATAAACTTCCAGCCCTGATTCAGGTTTCTTATGTTACGCATAAATCGTCCTCCTTTATTCCTATTATATTTTCTAGGATATATTCTATCCTTTTCCATTCAGAAAAAAAAGAAGGATTTATACCGTTTTTAGAACAATTTTACTATATGTCCAGAAAATATCAGGAAAAATTTCCTGCACCTGTTTTTCTTAACTAATACCGTATCCCTGGGAGTATCGGCAAATTGTCCCAGAAACACAAAATTCACACAGCCGTCAGGAATAACCTGCGGACGGTCTCCCTTTGTCCTGGGCATAAAGAATGCAGTGATATAAGGCATCATCGTCGACGCGCAGACTGTACTGCCTGCATGATCCTAGGCAGATTACAATACTGCCATAACCACGGTTCCCACCGTCAGAAGAGCCAGACCGGCCAGCGCTCTGCCTTTCAGTTTTTCTCCAAATACAAAATAGGAAAAGATCACTGTAACAAGGACACTCAGCTTGTCAATAGGCGCAACTACACTGGCTGGACCTTCCTGCAGCGCACGGTAATAGCAAAGCCAGGATGCTCCCGTGGCAATACCCGAAAGGCAGATAAAAGCCAGTTCTTTCCTGTCAATATGTTTCACTTCCCGCTGTTTTCCAGTAATAAATACCATGCCCCATGCCATAACAAGCACTACTCCAGTACGGATGGCAGTCCCCAGATTAGACTCTACACCGGAAATCCCGATTTTTCCAAGGACAGCAGTCAGGCTGGCAAAAAAAGCAGAACCAGCTGCGTAAAGTATCCAGCCGGTTTTCCCTTTCTGTTCCTGCTCTTTGACATCTTTCTTTTCAATCATCAGGAAAATCCCTGCAGCGATCGCCAGAACTGCCAGCAGTTTAGGAAAACTTACACCTTCCCCCAAAAAAATCAGAGCAAGCAAAATCGTCAGTACCGTACTTGATTTATCAATAGGTACCACCTTGTTAATATCTCCTGCCTGCAGGGCACGGAAATAACAGAGCCAAGACGCACCTGTGGCTGCTCCGGAGAGGATCAGAAACAGCATAGTCTTCCCGCTGATCGGGGATATCTGCCTCCACGATCCCACGATCCATACAATTCCCCATGAAAACGCCAGTATCACAATGGTCCTCACTGCCGTTGCCACAGAAGAGTCTGTCTTTCGTATTCCGCACTTTGCAAGAATTGAAGTAAGCCCTGCAAAAAAAGCAGAGCCCACTGCATAAAGAATCCACATTTTTATTCCCCTTTTCCTTACCCGTTCAGACGATAGCCGGCTCCCCACACAGTTTCAATAATCTGAGGATTCCGGGTGTCGTCCTCAATTTTCTCCCTCAGACGATTAATATGGACCGATACCGTAGCCGCATCTGATACATAGTCAAACCCCCATATTTTTTCAAACAGTTCTTCTTTCGAAAACACAATATTCGGATTTTCCATCAGAAAACGCAGCAGTTCAAATTCCCGGTTTGGCAGCTTCAGTTCTGTATTTCCTTTCCACACTTTCCATGTCTTCGGCTCTATTGCCACATCCTGAACTGTAATCCTTCCGTTTGTTTCCTTTGTCTCTTCCTTTTTCCCTGCTGTCAGGCGGGCATAGCGTTTCAGATGAGAGCGAACTCTTGCCACAAGCTGGGAAGGGTCAAACGGTTTTGTAATATAGTCGTCTGCTCCCAGTCCCAAGCCCCGGATCACGTCCACCGCTTCAGCCCGGGCTGTCACCATCAGAATGGGAATATCAATCTCATTTCTCACAGTACGGCATATTTCATACCCATCGCATCCGGGAAGCATGATATCAAGCAGTACCAGATCATATCCTCCCCTTTTAAGTTCCGGGATCACCTGTGCCCCATCTTCTAAAAGGAAGGTCTCATATCCGTTGCTCTCCAGATAATCTCTCTCCAGTTCTGCAATCTTCCTGTCATCTTCTGCAATTAATATTTTCTCCATATTGACGCCTCCTGCTGCTCTTTCACCTTTTCGTATCCATCCGGCTGTTTTTCTGCCCTGAACCGGATTTTGGGAAATACAGGCTGATCTTCAGTCCTCCCTCGTTTTTTGCCTCTGCAGTTCCTCCATGCTGTTCCATAATATATTTTACCACATAGAGCCCCACACCGCTGCCCTTTTCCTTTCTTGCTTCGTCACAGCGGTAGAATCTGTCGAAAATACGTCCCAGCTTTTCTTCCGGTACTCCATTTCCATTATCTTTCCAGGAAAGGCAGATAAAATCCTTTATTTCCTCTATGGACAGATCTACCTGAACCGGTGTGACCATGGCATATTTCATGCTGTTTTCCAGAAGATTATCCAAAATCCTCCGGACCTGTTCCACATCCATGAAAATTTCCGGCAGATACCCTTCCTTTTTGTGCAGACGGATCTGCAGTTTTGAGGAATCTGTCACTGCTTCCTTCTGTGCAGCATACGCCTCCGTATATTCGGCAAGGTCTGCCTTTACCATATGGAAAAGCATCTGTCCGCTTTCCATACGGGAAAAGTCAAAGAGCTTCTGCAGCAGAAGATTCATCTCCTCCGTAGCTTCATAGGCGGTTTCCAGATACAGCTTCCTTTTTTCCTCAGTACCTGCCACTCCATCCAGGACTCCCTTTATATAACCCTGTATTGAGGTCAAAGGCGTCCTAAGATCATGGGAAATGCCTGTCACCATGTCTGTCCGTGCCTTTTCTGTCTTTGCTCTCTGCTCCTTGTCTTCTAATATGGTACTCTGCATATCATTAAAAGTCTGGCAGACATGCTCAAACTCTGCTTCGCCTGTATAATCAATCTTTTCCCTCATGTTTCCATTTTTAATTCGTTCTGCCCCTTTCACCAAAAGCTCCAGAGGTTCCATGATCACCCTATTCATCTTTCGGGTGAAAAAAGAAGCCAGAAACAGCAAAAGCACAATTGCCCCGGTACCGCCCAGAAGCACTGCCCCCAGGAATAAATAAAAAGAGCTGCTCAGTGATGACAGGATCCAGCTGCGGTCCGGAAAATATGCCGCCACAAGACAGGCTTCCTGATCTGGAAGATACTTGCTGACAATGGTAGCCTTCTGGAAAGAAAAAATATCCGTCTGCACGCTTTGCTGTCCTTCTGTCTGAAAAAATTCTGCCAGATCTTTCATTTGCTCTCCGCGATGACCGGACAGCACCCTTCCATGGGCTATGAGTGCTGTCTGGTAATTCCATTGTTCCACCTCTTTCTCAAGATTTTCCGGGTTCTGTATATCCTCTTTCTCCATGATCTGCACCACCTCTTCCGCATGCTGCTCTATCCTGGTGCTGCTGATGGCATAGACCTGATTTTCCAATGAATCCTCAAACAAAATCAATACTGCCAGTATGATCAGCATCAGAGAGAATAGTGCTGCAGATAAAATGGTCATATTGGAACGGAACATCCGTTTTTTTAAAGACATCACTTCTCCTCTTTTCTTTTTGCTTTCTGCTTCTAATCATAGCGCAGACTTCTTCTTTTTTCCATACCCGTTTTCCAAAAAATCTTTTGCCTGAAAACGTATCTGGTCCAGAAACAGGATGAGCAAAAAGGAAATCACAGCTCCTATGAGGATATAAACTGCCATTTCTCCGGAAATACTGCTGACTTCAAAGAGAGACGGCAGAATCACAAGAGCACCAAATGTTCCAAAAACCATGGTAACACACAGGAAAACTCTCAGCGGGTTAAATGGTATACAGCTTTTTATCACTGCAGACATAGAAATCAGTATCAGCAAAAGATACATCTCTGTCTGTCTCTCTGCCGCAGAGAATGGTGCAAAAGAACTGATGACAGCGATCATCCCGGCAACCGTGATGCCAAAGGGAGCTGCATGCGTAAGCGCTGTAGGCAGAAATCTTCCCTTTACCCGTCTTGTATCTGATTCCAGAATGGTCAGGAAAGAAGGATACGCCTCAATACAGGCATCAATCAAGGTGATCTGTATGGGAATAAATGGAAACGGCTGGTTGGTAAACAGGCAGAGGAAAGACACCAGTACTGAATAAATGGTCTTGATAAAGAATACCTGTGCTGTCCTGGTTACATTGTGGATAACTTTCCTACCCTCCATAACTACCTGGGGCAGATGAGTAAAATCCGAATTCAGCAGGACTACCTGTGCGATCTGACGGCTGGCATCGCTTCCGTCTGCAACGGCAATGGAGCAGTCTGCCTCACGGAGTGCCAAAAGGTCATTAACTCCATCTCCTGTCATAGCCACCTTGTGTCCCTTCCGTTTCAGCGCCTTCACCAGCTCTTGTTTCTGTTTTGGCGTTACTCTGGCAAACACAGCATATCTCTGACAAAGACTGTCATAGTCGATCTCTTCTCCCAGGAGTGACAGATCCACAGCGTCTTTCCATCTTTTAAGCCCTGCTCTCCTTGCGATCTGGGACACGGTTGTGACATGATCTCCTGAGATGACTTTTACATCCACCCCTTCCTTTCGGAAAAATTCCAGCGTCTCTTTTGTATGAGGACGTATGGTATCCTCCAGGACTACACTGTAAAGGGGCTGGATCAGCTTGGGCAGTTCCTGGTCATTTTCCCATACTCTTCCGATATAGCCGATGACAATCAGCCTGCGCCCGCGTTCCATCTCATGTTCCAGATTCTCAGGCAGCTGTCCCAGAAGTTTTTCCGGTGCTCCCACAAATACTGTGCCGGCATCCTGAAAGCTTACACTTCCCCACTTTCGCTTGGAAGAAAAAGGAATTTTACAGACTGGCTGATAACCCTTATTTCCCGGAAATTTCTCCTTTAACGCGCGAAATGTGGCGTTGTTGTCATCGCAGGCTGCCATATAAGACTCCACCAGCATATCTGTTTCCCCCTGGGGAAGTGCAGTCATAGGAATTACAGAATGAACTTTCAGATTTCCGTCTGTGATTGTTCCTGTTTTATCCAGGCAGAGAGTATCTACATGTGCCAGTGTCTCCAAAGAATAGATATTCTGTACAAGGATCTTCATTTTTGCCAGCCGGATCACCCCTGCCGCAAGAGACACAGAAATCAGCAGAACCAGTCCCTTGGGCAGCATTCCAAGAAGCGCAGCCGCTGAAGAAACTACTGCATCGTCTACTGGTGTATTCCGGAGAAAAAATGCCTCTAAAAACAGAAGAATCCCCAGCGGAAGAATCAAAAAACTGGTAAAATGCGTCACTTTTCGCATAGAGCCAAGCAGTTCCGATTGTATCTGTTTTTCTTTTTTTACTTCGTTCGCAAGCTTGGTAGCATAATTTTCTGTTCCCACATGGGTGACTTTTGTGTAAGCTTTTCCTGAAATAACGGAACTGCCGGAAAAAAGTTCCGCATCTTTTTCTTTCAGTACTGCGTCGCTTTCTCCTGTAAGCAGAGACTCATTTACCTCCAGCATTCCTTCTACTACCACGGCATCATTACAGATCTGGTTTCCGCTTTCCAGTACCATCAGGTCGTCTTTTACTACTTCCTCCAGCCCTACAAGAATCTCCTGATTTTCCCTGCGTACGCGAGCCTGGGGCCGGTTCAGGATGGACAGTTCATCCACCAGCTTTTTGGCTTTCATCTCCTGCGCGATCCCGATGACAATATTCAAAATAATAATGCCGATGAACAGCATATTAGAATAAGCTCCTACCGCGAAGAGAAGCGCTGCGATCAGGAAATTCAGCAAATTAAACATAGTCAAGACATTTTCGCGAATAATCTGCCCTCTGCTCTTTGTGATTTTCTCGGCTTCCATCCCGCCCTCTCCGCGCTCCCGGCGCTCTATTACTTCACGGGCAGTCAAACCGGATAATTGTTCTTTCATTGTTTTGCCTCCTGTTTTTCTTATGTATCAGAGAATACCACAGCAGGCTAAACATTCTTATTAGAAATGTTAAACAATTTTTAAACAATTTTTTCTGTGCTTCATCTTTTTCTCACTGTATAGATCAGCCGGACTCCGTCCCCATCCAGCTGTTCCACATCTTTCAGTCGAAATTCTGCCGGAATACTCTTGGGCAGCATAGGTGACTGTTCAAATACTGTGACAGCATCCGGATTTCCGTCTGCCGCCGGAGCCAGTACCAGGCTGATCTCATCTGCCATGCCCTGCTGCAGAAAGGTCCAGTTCACAGTTCCTCCTCCGCAGATCAGTACTGTTTTGATTCCAAACAGTTTATACAGTTTCTCACAGGCAATTTTACAGTCCAGAGAATCCTCTCCTGCCAAAATATAGGAAACACCATGCCTGCGCAAATAATCCCGGTAGGACGCAGAAGCCTGTCCGGTGAGGATCTCGATAACATGGGCATCCGGACGTCCCGGCTTTTGAAAGCAGCCCGATTCCCAGCCAATCTCACCCAAAGCGTCCACGGAAACATAATACAGTTCTGCATGCTCCTCTGCAACAAAATCCCCCTCCGGAACCGGACCTGCAGCCTCATCCAGTACAGGTCTGCGGTATCCTGTAAATTCTTTTGTAGTCACTGTTCCGTAAAGCCAGGCATCTCCGTGATACTCAGAACGAATTCTTCCGTATTCCCCGCTTACAGTGCTGACAGAAGGCATCTCCATAAAGGGACCGGTGATCTTTCCGTCCAGCGCGCTTAGAATATGAATGATCATTTTGGGTCTTTCCATATTCTTCCTCCTTCCCGCCAAAAGTCATTGCCCGCGAGACGCTTTTTTGGTATTTCAACCTGCGCGTCATCACCAGGCTAATGCCTTCTGTGCTCTGATGCTATGCATTTTCAAATTTCTTTGCGGTTTCGTCGATAATATTCATTGCATTAAGGCTTCTGGGATAACCGATGTAAGGCATGCACTGTTCCACCACACTATACATCTTTTCTTTTCCGTTTCCCACGCCGAAATTTCCCGCTGTATGGCCTCGAAGCTGGTTCTCACATCCGCCCTGGGCAAGCAGAAAACAAAAGGTGATCATTTCTCTTTCCTGATCATTCAGTCCGGTGCGGGTATAATAATCCCCAAAACAGTTATCTGCCAGCCATCGGTTGATATTCCGGCGCAAAACCGGCCCTTCGGTCTGTCGCTTTGTCATCTCTTCTCCAAACAGAGATACCTGTTTTTCCAGTCCTTTTTCAAATCGGGAATCTGCGTCTGTAGTGCTCTGTGATGGCAGAGGCAATGTTATTCCATGTTGTTCCATAATCTGATTGGTCTTTTCCAGAAAGTCGTGAACACGTCCGATGCCCAGATATGCCGTAGCCTGATAAAGGACTTCTTTTACCGCCGCGGGATCCAGTCCTGTGTTGAGCGCAAAGTGAAGCATATGCGAAAATTCTCCCATTCCCTGGCATCCCAGCAGCGTAGAAAGAATACAGAGCATTTGCTCTCTGTCTGTCAGCTTACTTGCAGCGGATACCTCTCCCCGGGAGAAGGCAGCTGTTATTTCCACCCATTCCGGATCTGTTTCCCCCAGACGGCTGGCAGTTCCCTGAAATGACTCATCATTTCATTTTTCATTTTTTCATCCATTTTGTTACCTCTCTTTTCTGGCTGATTTGCCTTTTTTATTTTCTTGTTCATGCTGTTAAGAATTTCTTATCTGCGAATTTGACTCCATAATCTCCTGGAGAGAATATAGAAATAGTCTGTATGAAAAACAACCTTTTTCAGAAAATCCTGCACCATGGGCGGAACCTCCTACCCGTAAACAGGAGCGACAACACCTATACGCTCTCCGGTAAAATGGAATATCATATTCGTTCTCCTCCTCTTTCTTGCACTGAAATAAAAGTCATGCTATAATCCGATTGTATCTATCGGTCTTTATAACCGATTATACTCTCCGGTAGCAGCAACCGGTCAAGACTTTTTTCAAAATTATCTGTTTAAAATTTTTTAACAAACTATTATTTACTTTTTCAGGGAACAGGAGGTTTACCATGTATACAATGATGCAGGTTTGCAGAGAAACCAATATGACTTATCAGGCATTAAAATATTATTGCAACGAAGGACTCATCCCTAATGTAAAACGTGATGGGAACAATCGGCGTGTTTTCAGTGAAAAGGATGTAAAATGGATCAAAGATCTGGTATGCCTGAAGAAATGCGGGATGAGTATCCAGGAAATGAAAGCGTATCTGAATCTATGTCTCCAGGGCGCGTCTACCATTCCCCAAAGGAAGCAAATGCTTGCCCAAAAACAGGCTGCGCTGAGAATCTCCATTCAGGAACTGGAGGACAGCGTGGCTTATATTGATTGGAAACAGGAATTTTATGATGATGTTCTGTCCGGAAAACGGCCTTATGTCAGTAATCTGATCCGTACCGAAGAGGAATAAACGGAAAACAGACTAAATACAGCAGAGCAGCTTTTCCTCATTTGTTGTGACGCTCTCATCCCCCATTGATTGACTGTTCCACAGGACTGATTCTTGATTTTCTGTATAATAAAATGCTCCCTTTCAGGCAGCAAGATTTTATTCTTTCACCTGTCTGCCTAAAAGGAAGCATATCACTTAGTGGAAAGTACTCTTCCCACCGGCACTCCCACATCAATCATCCCCAAAACAATACCTGCGGCTTCTTCAGTCAACAGCCTTGCTGGCTCCACTGCAAATACTGGTTCTGCTATTTTTATCTGCTCCCAACGTATTTGTGTACAGTTGCTTTGACAGCGCCAGGTCCGGCAATCATTTCCCGGAACATGGTTTCGATTTTTTCTCCCAGACCTGTCTGGTAAATATCGGTAAAAAAGATCCGCTTATTGGAAAGTATTGGTTTGAGCTGATCCGTAAAGGTTTCCGGCCGTCCCACTACAATGTCCTTAAACTGTTCCTGAATTTCTTCATTCATTGGATCCGGAGCAAGTTCATATCTTTTTCCTTCATCATCCACAGCCAGCATATACCGAAGCCATCCGGCAATTCCCAGAGGAATGGCCGTAAGCCGCGAAGCATCTCCATATTTTTCCACATATGCCTTGATCGTCTCTCCAAAACGGATTCCTACCATCTGAGACACATCAACAGCAAGACGAAGATTGGTATCTCCCAGATATTCATTGGGGAACCGGTCATTGAAGAGCTCATCTGCAAATTCCTGTGGAGACAGGATTCCCGGATCCGGCACAACAGGCAGGCCTTCATCATAAGCAACCATACGGGCCATTTTCATCATGTCTGCATCTGTATTCAGCATGTGGGCAAACAGATCATATCCCAATACCACTCCAAGGGGACCTGTCGCGGAATGCACCGGATTCAGGCATACCGTTACTTTCATACGTTCAGACAGATTCACTGTTTCTCTGTCAGCCATATATACGCCAAATCCTTTTTCCAAAGCAGGACGTCCGTTGGGGAAGCTGTCCTCAACCACAAGATACTGGGGTTTTTCAGCGTTGACGAAGGGTGCAATATAGGTTTTCTTTCCAGTAATAACCGGCTGCATATCTTCCACGCCCAGCTTTTCGAGATCTTCTGCGATCTGCTCGCTGGGTCGTGGTGTGATTTTGTCAATCATCGTCCAGGGAAAGGCAACTGTTTTTTCATCACTTACATAGGCAGCAAAATCCCTGTCCACAAATCCTTCTTTCTGCCACTCCCTTGTCATAGTTAATACAGACTCCCGGAGTTTCGCACCGTTCTGAGAACAGTTATCCATAGACACCAGCGCCAGAGGGTACCTTCCAGCCTTATAACGTTCATAAAGCATGGCTGTCAGCACGGCCATCGCCCCGACGGCTTTGTCCGGTCCGCTCTTTATGTCCGATTCTACGAAAGGAAACCATGTCCCGTCCGCTTTCTGCAGAGCATATCCTTTTTCTGTAATGGTAAAAGAAACCATCTGCAGGGACGGGCTTGCAAAAATTTCTTTAAGACGGTTCCACTGCGCCAGATTGGACGATTGTGCTTTTACTGCCTCAGCCAGAGATCCTAATACTTTGTATTCTCTGGTTCCATCTCCATGCAGAATTACACTCAGTCCCAAGTTGTCATACGGTTCATAAATTTTATCTACCACGTCATAGTCAAACGTCTCTACGCAGGTAATGCCCCGATCCAGCACGCCTTCTTCCAGAAGACCATCTGCAATCCCGCCGATAAAGATACGGAAAATATTTCCAATCCCAAAATGCACCCACTTTGGTTCCTTTTTTGCCTTTTCTGAAACCGCTTCCACATCATATCCCGGCAGCGTAATTCCAGCCTTTTTCCATGATTCCTGATTTTTGATTCCATTGATTGTTAATTTCATACGATTTCCTCCTGTTTAAAAGAACAAAAAAATTATGAAGATATAATAGATACAAAAAAGTATAAAAAGTATATTGGTAACACTATATATGTAATATATAGGACTTATTTTATTTTTCAGCTGTTTCTTTTCAATATACATTTTTGTTAATAACACAGCCTGATTACTGACAGTGCAAAATGCCAATTCACCCCATCTCAAAATTTAAAGTTTTTGAATATATGTTGTATTGTTGAGTTACCACACACACCAATCAACCTATACCGCCAACTGCTATGCTTAGTTTATCATGGATTTTCAAACTCAACAACTACATATCGAAAAATTTTTATCGTCCTCCTCCTCATGGGTGGTTTCTCATCTATCACTTGTTTTATCCAGCACTAAGGAGGTTCCATCATGGACGATTATTTAAAACAGTTCAGAGAGATGATCTCTCTGCGCGGTCTTACTGACCATACCATCGTATCTTATTCTACTTATATCCGCTCTTATCTGGACTATCTTTCCAATATCCTGCACAAGATGCCGGAAGATGTTTCCTGGGCGGAACTGCGTGACTTTATCCGCTGGCTGCAGAAAGAAAAGAATCTTTCTGACCGTACTTTAAACGCCTGTATTTCTCAGCTCCGTTTTTTTACCTTGTATGTCCTTCACAAGCCATGGGATCCCACACAGCTTCCCATGAGGAAGTTTGATGCCTATCTCCCTTATGTCCCATCCCAGGAGGAAGCTTTCCAATTCATTTCCACCATGCCCGGCATCAAGCCCAGGGCTATGTGCGCGCTCATGTATTCCTCCGGCCTGCGCATCGGGGAAGTGTGCCGCCTGCGCTATGAGGATATTGACAGAAAAAACTTGCGTGTCCATATTTCCCATACCAAAGCCCGGCAGGACCGCTATGCCTCTTTGTCCAGGTATGCCCTGGATCTTCTTACACAGTATTGGTTTCAATGCGGCAGGCCTACAGGATGGCTTTTTCCAGGCTCCCAGAAAGGTACCTCTGACAAACCGATCAATACCTATTATCTTTCCTGGCATATCCATAAACATGAGGAACGGCTTGGCTGGCCCAAAAGGATCACCTGCCACTCCTTCCGGCATGCCTTCGGTACACATCTATATGAGAATGGAGTTGACCTGCTTACCATCAAGGCACTTTTAGGCCATAAATCCCTGGAATCTACCATGCTCTACGTCCATTTGGCGGCCACCCGTTTTTCTGATGTTATAAATCCTCTTGATAAGATGGGAGGTATCTATGGCACAAAGTAAGATCCAACAGATTTTCGAGTTTGGATGGCAGGAATACTGTTCCGTTTATCCTCCGTCCGACATCCGGAAAAAGGCTGCCATGTCCATCCTTCGGTGCAAGACCGGCGCATTGGGCTGCAGTGTCAGCATCTGTCTCGATTGCGGCCATACCGAGGTCCACAACAATTCCTGCCGCAACCGTAACTGTCCCAACTGCCAGGCTGTGAATAAGGAGATCTGGGTGGACAAACGCAGGGCGGAAGTCATAGATGCCCCCTACTTCCATGTGGTATTCACTCTTCCGCATGAACTGAATGCGTTGTTCTTGTGCAACCAGCAGCTGCTCTATGGGTTCTTCCACAGATGCTGCGCCGAAACGCTTTTAGAACTTTCTGCAGATAAAAAGCATCTCGGAGCAACACCCGGGATCATCCAGGTTCTCCACACCTGGGACCAGGAAATCAATTACCATGTTCATATGCACTGCATTGTTTCCGGCGGAGGGCTTACCGCCGACCATAAGATACGGAAGGTAAAAAACAGCTTCTTTCTCCCCGTGAAAGTCCTCCGGGATAAATTCAAGGGGAAATTTCTCGCAGGGCTCGATTCGTTTTACAAAAACAGCAGCCTGGTTTTTTCCGCTTCCTGTGATAATCTCCGGAATTCCTATGAATGGTCTGAATTCCGCAATCTCCTTTATGGAAAGGAATGGTGCCCTTACATAAAAGAAACTTTCCATAGGTTTGGCAATGCGATGGAATATCTCGGAAGATATACCCACAAGATTGCCATTTCCAACAGCCGTATCCTTTCTGTCGATGAACAGCAGGTCACTTTTTCTGCCAGGGGGAAAAAGCCCGGTGAACCGCGCAGGGTGATCACTCTGAAAAACATCGAGTTCATCCGCCGTTATCTGATGCATGTGCTCCCGTCCGGTTTTCAAAAGATCCGGTATTATGGGTTTCTGAATAACCGTGGAAAAAGCAAAAACCTGAAACTGATCTTTACCCTTCAGGGGCATCAGCGTTTCCGGGCCAAATATATCAATCTTTCCATAGCTGAACTTTTAAAGGCAGTATGGAAGATTGACATCCGCATCTGTCCGGAGTGTGGATGCTGCCGGATGCAGAGCAGCGGAAGGACCTATGGGCCTTCCTGACAAAAACTGCTTACCACTGAATATTTTTTAAAGGCCTCCGCAAGAAGGCCTGCGAAGCATACCCTTTTATAAAAGAATTTCGTGAAATGATACAGAAACCGTCTTTTTCTATGGGTAAGTTTCTGTAAAACCGCAGCATTTTCACCAAGAGGAAAAGATACTTTCCCCATATACATCCTGGCTGGCCCGTCCGCGGCTTGGTACAATTGGAAAGAATCACATTCAGAGCAGTTCAACTTTACTTAGAACTGCTCTTTTTGTGTCTGCTCTGAATCTGATACTTTCCTAATGAATTATA
>PPYE01319663.1_pt1 | contig 148323 bp, 135 predicted proteins | sample 1559881 | NCBI WGS metagenome assembly PPYE01 (sample SAMN08240022, study PRJNA423297) | Human gut metagenome, whole genome shotgun sequencing project. | reverse complement strand
CTCGATAGCTCAGTTGGTAGAGCACGCGGCTGTTAACCGCGCTGTCGTAGGTTCGAGTCCTACTCGGGGAGTTTTTTTATCCGGTAAATCATAGTTTTTGTTTATACGGATGATACTCCGGCTCCGTGGTCAAGCGGTTAAGACATCGCCCTTTCACGGCGGTAACACGGGTTCGATTCCCGTCGGAGTCATTAAAAATATTATATGGCGACATAGCCAAGCGGTAAGGCACGGGTCTGCAACACCCTTATCATCGGTTCGATTCCGATTGTCGCCTCTGAAAATAGAAGGCTTTAGGTTTTTCCTAAAGTCTTTTGTTGTATTCGTAATTAGAAAGAAACAAAAAAGGCAATAAAAAGTATAAATTTACAAAAATTGACTTTTTAAAATCTATTTTTTGTGATATTCTAGTATATATTTTAAAAATATTACATGGGGAAGAGGCAGAACATTCTGCTCGAAAGGGTTAGTATTATGGCCAATAAGAAGATGAAAACAGCTGTGAAAAGTGTAAAAAAGCAAAGGACAAAAAAAGCTTTAAAACGCACAAAAGTGCAAAGCATGGAGAATAAAAAAGGTGTATTGTTCAGTATACGTGCGAAGATTTTTTTATGTTTTCTGGTACCGATTCTGTTTTTAATTTTGGTTGGGGTATTTTCTTATAAAAAAGCAGCCGCAGGTATGTATGATACATTCCGGGATTCCAATGAACAGACCATTAATATGGCAAACCAATATCTAGACGTAAGTAACTCGTTTATTGAAGCTGAAGCATTAAAGTATGCATTCCAATCGGATCTGGGAAAATACATGATAGGGTTGTATGAAACAGATGCGGTTCAGAGAAAAACGGTTATTAACAGCGTTGGATCAAGTATTCGTGCGTCTCAGGCAGGAAATGACTTTATCAGTAATATACATATTGTGACAGAAGAAGATGTCCAGATGTTATCCACAAAGGCAGGCGGAACAGTGATGGGTATCTACAAAGATTATAAGAATGAAATGCTGGGATATTCTGATAATGGAAAAAAAATACCGGAATGGGTTGATTACCATAATACATTAGATGATACACTTGGTTTAAAACAGTCAGATTATATTATGGCATATCAGACTACACCACAGTCAGGTAAAGGATTTATTGTTATTGATGTCAAGGCATCTGCAATCCAGCAGTTCTTAGACAGCCTCGATATGGGAGATGGCAGTATTATTGGGTTTGTGACACAGTCGGGAAGAGAGATTATTTCAGAAAAACTTCCGGATGGTCAGGAAAGTACAAGAGCAGATGGAGAAACTGTATTTTATGGACAGGATTTCTTTAATAATCTTGAAGATCAGCAGACCACGAAAGAAGTTAGCATAAACGGAAAAAGTTATCTGTTCTTTTACAGCAGGATGGAGCGTACAAATGCTGCTGTATGTGCACTTGTACCAATGGAGATCGTTAATGGACAGGCAGATGATATCCGCAATGTGACGATTGCAGTCGTACTGATTGCGTGCGTTGTTGCAGTGCTGATTGGTATTATCATCAGTACCGGAATCCAGAAAAATATGAAACGCATTTCCGGCAGACTTGAAGAGGTTGCAGAGGGAAATCTTACAACAAAAGTCAGCGTAAAAGGTCATGATGAATTTAATAACCTTGCAGTGGTTGCAAATCATATGATTAATAATAATAAAAAGCTTGTCCAAAAGGTAAGCGGAGCAACCGATACATTAGAGTCATCGGCACAGGAAGTACGTCAGGCATCGAATGTTATGAAAGATTATTCCGTGAATATCATTCAGGCAATTGATGAGATCAATGATGGCATTACAAAACAGTCCGAACATGCAGAGGAATGTGTAAGAAAAACAGATACGCTTTCCGAAGAGATCCAGAATGTCAGCAGTATTGCAGGTCAGGTTGAAGGATTGGTTTCTGAAGCTGAAAATATGATCAATCATGGTATGCAGATGGTTCAGACTCTGGGCGAACGAGCAACAAAGACAACAGATGTAACAATCAAAGTTGAGACCAGTATTGAGGAACTCAAAAAAGAATCTGAGATTATCAACGAGTTTGTAGAGACAATTACAGATATTTCAGAACAGACAAATCTGCTTTCCTTAAATGCTTCCATCGAAGCTGCAAGAGCAGGAGAAGCAGGAAGAGGATTTGCAGTGGTTGCAGAGGAAATCAGGAAACTTGCAGATCATTCTGCAGAGGCAGCCGGAGAAATTCAGAACAATGTAACTCATATCACAGATCAGACTGTAAACAGTGTAGAAAATGCAAAACAGGCACGGGATATGGTTGCACTTCAGACAGAGGCAGTGCAGGAAGTAGTTGGAGTGTTTGATGATATGAACCAATGCATGCAGAAACTGTTTGATGCGTTAAAAGAAATCGTATCCAGTACAGAGCAGGCAGATAAAGAGCGTGAAGATACTCTGGCAGCAGTAAAGAATATTTCGGATATTATTGCAGAAACAGCAGAGGGAACAAAACTGGTTCAGAGTGTTGCTGCAAAACTGCAGGAGAATGTAGATACCATGAATCAGACGGCTCAGTCACTGGGTGATAATATGAATGATCTGAAATCGGAGATTTCTGTATTTAAAACAGAATAATAAATAAGTAGAACATCAATTAAAAAGGTCAAATGACAAAGTGAATTCCGGTTTGTCAAAGTAAATGTCTGGTTGATCCCTGTCCGCATGTCGGACGGGGATTTTTCTGTGTGAAAACTGCTTAAAAACAGATGATTTTTCCCAAAATATAGCGTAAAATAGATCTTAAACAAGGAAAAAAGGGCATAGTAAATCGCAGGTGGGATTTTCCTGTTTTTTTTGCCTTAGTAAATTCCACCCGTATGAGTAGGCCTATGCAGCTGTGTCCCGGTTTGTCATGTCAGTTAAAAGAATTCATCTTTGGAGAGAAAGCAGTGGTGCTGTTCATCCCAAAGAAGCTCTGTGTCAGAGCCTTTCCAGTAGTCCCATGGACCGTTGGAATAGCCAAATCTGATGCGAAAAGCCTGCAGGTAGTTCAGGGGCATTCCGTCAGAATTCATGTAGTTCCATGGATTTGATTCGACTTCATTGCCTTTATGAACCCACTTTCGGAGACACCGTCGTTCTCTTAGCGTCATGGGAACGGCTTCTTCCATCTCCTGTAAGGCGACTAAATTAACCTGGTAATCAATGGAATCCTTATCTACTCTCATGGCTGCCCTCCTTGTGAAAAATGGATCGATTGAGTGTCACGTCCTGGGGAGGAACTTTGTGGCACCCAAGAAGATCCAGAATCTCCTGTCCATAGAGAAAAGAAAATACATCATAAGGGCATTTATTTCCCAGACTTTCCCGGCTGTAAGAGTTGATATGATCCATCATGAGACGGATATCCTCCTGCGAATAGGGAGCAAGGTCAGTTCTTTTCGGAAGAAAACAGCGTATAAATTCATGGTTACGTTCCGCAGAGCCCTTTTGATAAGGAGCGCTCGGATCACAATAAAAAATACGGGAGCGCAGATTTCCCTGCCGGTCGTATTCGATTGCTTTCGGATTTGAAAATTCGGTGCCGTTATCTGCAAGACAGACTTTAAACAGTGAGCAGAAACGGTCCGGACGCAGTTCAAAGTAAAGCCGTTCAAAGATATCGATCACGGACTGGGAATCATTGTGATCACGGAGAAAAGCAAGCATAAGTTCTGCTTTTACGAAGTGAATGGTAAGAAGGACCTTGTTGCCCTTTTTCCCTTCCACAGGATCCAGCTGGGTGATAGCGAGATCAGGATATTCCAGAAGATATCCCTTAAAGTCCTCGTAAGTGCGTCCAATCCGGCAGGCTTTGTCGACTTTCAGGTGGCACTCCACTTTGCGCGCACTGTAGCGTACTTTCCTTGGAAGATCGATATTCATGGCTGAGATGATGCGTGCATCGATCAGCCGGTAAATGGTTCTTTCACTTACCGTAAGATAATCCGCATTGGTTGCGCAGATGTGATGTGGAGACTGGTTTTGACGGATCAGAGGAGAAATGAATTCATCAAGATAACGGATCTCATCTTCGGAATAAGAAAGACCGGTGCGGGATTCCGAAAGAATATCACGGTATTCCCGGTGGGCAAAGTCAGCTATATATAGCCGTTTTTCCAGACTACATACAGAGCGTTTTCCACAGCCGTTACAGACATAGGGCGGCTTTAGAAGACGTCTGCAGGTTTTTTTTCGAAATCCTTACAGAAAGCATTGCACATGGAACAGCGCCTGCATAAGGTATACTTTCTGGAAGCATGGCATTCTGTGCAGATATGAGATTTCAGACAGGAAACACGTTTGACGCAAGCGTTATAGGTAAGATGATAAGCCCCCACTTTACGGTACTGGAGATGGTTTCGAACCTCCTTTGAAATTGTAATAGGTCATCAGCAGATCGTTCAGCATGGGCGGCTGCGGCTTGGAGAGTTCTTCCTTAACCGCTTTCAGCCATTTCAGCAAAGAGGCGATTTTATTCTTTGCTTCCCGCAGCATGGCGTTGGTTTTGCGAACCCAGCGGTTGAAGTCGCCCTTGTCGGTACGGATGCCCTTCGCTTCCATCGCGTGGACAGGCGGTCCCTCGTGGACGGTAGGAATCTGCTCGATGCCTTGCCGCTCATAGCTGCGGTGGTCGATCCGGCAATCCAAACCTTTCTCCGCAAACTTCTGATTGCACAGATCAGCCCACGCCTGCCGCCATTCTTCCAACGTCTCTGGCTTGCCCCAATCGGTGGTTGGCACAGCGTTGAACACATAGTTTCCTGCTTCGTCCCGGATGCGATCCCCCTGCTCGTCCAGCAGATATTCCCGCCGCTGCTTGTTGCCCCATCTGCCGTGTTCGTCCAAAGGACGAATGGGACACATGACATGAAAGTGCGGATTGGAAATGCTGGCGTCCTCTTTGTCTGGCGAGTGAACGGCAAAGTCCACCATCATGCCCCGGCTCACAAAATTCTCCAACAAAAATTGCCTTGCCAGAGCGATGTTCTCCTGCATGGAAAACTCGTTCTGCAAGGCAATGTCAAAGCTGTACGCAAGCTGCGCTTTCTTTCCGCGCTCGGCTTTCTCCACGGCGTTCCAGAGTGTTTCACGGTCTGCATGCTCTGGCGGCGCATGGGACGGCAGCAGGATTTCCGAGCAGATCACGCCGCCTTTGCGGGTGTAGTCGCTGATCTCGCCGTAGTATTCGCTGTGCAGCTTTTCCCCGGCACGGTAGGCGGCAGACGCAATAGCGGATTGCCCTGCGCCGCGCTTGATCTGCGTTACATGAAAATGGAATAGCGCGATACTCAGCACCCCTCTTTCTGTTCAGTCCGGTTGTGTTCGTTGACCGCTTCCATGAGCAGACATTTGACCTCCGGCAGGTCAAATGTCTTTTCGGCAAAGGCATAAAACTCAGCGCGTGTCAACAGCTTCGTCAGCGGAGCGATGCTTTCCATATCCGCACTGCGGACGATCAGGTTGTGTGCGCGTTTGGTTCGGTCGCCGCGCTCATAGTAGGCGATTCGGTTTTCCAGACGCTGCTTCTTGTGCTGCTCCTGTGCAAGCTGCTGCTCAATTTTTTCTTTCTCGGCATTCAGCTCGGCAAGGTTTTTCTGTTTAGGCATTGTGTGACCTCCTTCAAAATTAGTGAAATAGTTGTTCAGACTTTGCGGCGGAAATTGTCTGCGTCAGCAGATTGTTTCCGCTGCGAAGTGGGCAGGGATAGATGCGCAAGCATCGCAAGGGGTGCAGCCACTTGTACGGAGCAACGCGACGCAAAACAGCCCGGACACGCAACTGTCTGGGCGATAGGCTCCGCAGGACGCACATACTCCCGTCAGGAGAGTATAGAAGTGCGCCCTTAGTCCCGGTGGGACTTTCGGGATATTCTCGGTTCGTCAGCTTTTCTTTCGCTGCCAGACGATCTCATACCCCAGCGCATCGGCAAGCTGAACGGCTTCAACATAGCGCAGGGACTCCCGTTGGAGCTTATTGGATAGGTTGGATACGCTGTCAGACCAGCCGTGTTCGTCATGCAACAGATCGACCACCTCCTGCATGGTCATTCCCTGACGGACGATGTACGACTTGCTCTCATTTCTCAGATTGGATTTCATCAATTTTTACCTCCATAATTTCGTGTAGTGTGGTTTCGTATCGGTGATGCTGGTGTGCGGGGAGATGAAAAATCTGCCATGCCGCAAATCCGCTCAAATTTCCGTTTGTGATGCCCTGTACGCAGCAGCCCCCTATCGGCTTCATCGTTCTGCGAGAGGTCATGCGGAACGGCAGGATATGCCGCAGTCCGGTGCAGCAGCTTCACGCTTTGGTAAATCACCGGGCGGTGCATTGCATTCGGCTTGCGGTGAAAATTTCGATGAATTTCACAAGGATTGACTTCAATGTGCCGTTTTTGGCATCCTACCGGCACTCTGTAGATAGCGGAATTACGGCATTTTGCTGTGTACATACGTACCGGCGGTGCAGGGCAGGCAGCATTTCACGGCATGGGCAGACTTGTTCACGATTGGGTGCGCGTCAGCTTTCCGGTACATACGTACATAGCGATTTGCCCCAATTCTCAGATATACGGGGACTGATCAGCGGCTCGATGCCCAGATACCCCCACACTCTGCGCCCGGTGGCATTCGTGACGGTGTTCGTATGCTCCAGATTGTACGTTTTTAGATTCCGCATCAGAAAATCACTGAACGAGCGCTGCCGAATGGGTGTCAGCCCATTCTCATCACACCAGATTCCATAAATGGCATACAGCTCCTTGGAGGTGACGGACATATCCGCTTTCAGCCGTATATAGCCGGTGGACTTCATAAAGTCGATGGCGTTGTTCGCGTCGCGCTTGACATACTCCCGGTTGTTCAGCGTCCGGAGACTTTCCGTGAAACGGAAGTTGTTTGCCGCCAGCCGCTGTAAGCCCTCAAATGCCCAGAGAAAAATGCCCTCGATCTCAAGTTTCATCTTCTCGGCAATGTCGGGATCATCCACACGATCAGCAGGCTTCTCTTTTGTGGTCAGGATCAGTTGACGGCGGTAAAAACCGTTGCTGCGGTCGTAGAGGGATTGCAAATCGCCGTTGGAGAACGCCAGTAGGCGGGCGTACATCCACCCCTGATAGCTCTGGACGCTTTTGCGTTCCAAATCCATCTTGCCCTGTGCGGTAACAATGGATTTGACATAGTTGGTCTGCTTCAGCACCTCCATTTTCATATCGTCATCCACAAGAAGATGAATGTGTTCCAGATCGGCGCGGGCAAACCGGTTGTCGGAAATTTTGGCGATGCTGCCGTCTTTCATATTGCAGCCAAACAGACGCGCCAGCACAGGACCGATCTGTGATTTTCCCTCGCCGCCTTCGCCCTTGAGGATCATCATGCGCTGCCCTTTGGTGCTGGGAATGAGGCAATAGCCGATATACTCCTGAAAGGTTGGGATGTCCTCCGGGTAGAGTAGGTCGGAAAGAAACCGAAGCCAGACAACCGGCTTTCCTGCCTGCGGATTGTAGTCGATGGGAAACCGGCTGCGCACGATCTCAGACCGTCCCGCAAGAAAGCTGCCGTCGATGCGGAGCGTCCCGTTCTGCACATGAATCTCATCCGGCTTCGGCGGGAAGCTCTCTGCATGAGCCGCCAGCTTCATGATCTCCACGATATTGGAAATGGTGCGCGGAATGTTCTTTGCGGCGTAGCACTCCAACTCGGCGTAGATTTTTTCTTTCAGCAGCAGCGGGTCTGTCAGCCGTCCGTCCGGTGTGAAAAATGCGTTGTCCGCATAGATGAGCTTGTTCTTTGACAGAAATTCCCGGCAAAAAGCCGCCTCATTAACATCCTTGCCATCGAACCATGCTGGAAAATCCAACCCGGCATACTTCTTGTTCACGCTGCATCCCTCCCATTGATTTTTTCCTTGAGCTTGTCCAACCGACCGTCTACAAGCAGATAATTGACAACTTCGGCACGTTCATAGGAATCCCCGAAAGCAAGAATATCCAAGTAATATTCCGCCTCGTCCAGCTTGTGACAGGCTTCCTCAAATCGTTCATCCGGTGCTTCTGCTTTCTGTCTGCGTTTTTCAAGAACTTCCTTTGTCGGCGGCTGGTTTGCATCAACGCCGAAGTCTGCCGCAAGACGCTGGGCGGCTTCGTAAAGCGGCAGATCAAAAAAGTTCGCGGCAAAGTCGATCACATCCCCATGTGCGCCGCAGGCAAAACAATAAAAGTGGTCGTCTGCCACATACAGGCTGGGATGCCGGTCGTTGTGAAACGGGCAGAGGGCTTTGCCCTGCCGGTTGATAGATACCCCGTACCGTTCCGCAGCTTCCCGACAGTTCACGCCATATTTGACGTTTTGAAAAAGGTTCATGCTGTATCCTCCGTAAAATAGATTCAAGAGGCTGTTTCTTCACCTCTCTGTCTGTTTTATGTTCAGATTCTTTGCGGACAGGCGGATGGCATGACAAGTTCATTTCAAAAAACATGACAGGAGGAAGCGCATGGCTACACCAATCATTGACCACAATCTGCTGACGCTGGACTACTGGCAGGACAGTGTGACCTACGAGGGCAAAACCGTACCCGGCGGCACCATTGGCTGTGAAGCTCTGAACATCCCGAATACGCTGAGGGAAAAGCTGGCACAGGCAAGTATTCCCTTGCAGAAGATCGTCGCGGCAATCAAAGAGAACAATCTGACTGCCGAGTTGCTTCGTCCTGCCAAGGGCAGTGTTCTGCATATGATACAGCATGCGAAGGATACACCGCCGTTTTCCCGTGCCGACGCTGCTTATTACAACGGGCGTGTGGAGCATATCTTCTCGGAGGAAGGGATTCAGAATACCCTTGCTTATGTGCAGGCTGCCGCCGTGGTTGGGCTGCTGGCCACCTTCAACGAACAGTTCAGGCAGGGCGTTGGCATAACGAAGATCATCACCCTTGCGGAGGAACTCCCCGCTACCATTCGCAACTACAAAAGCGGTATGACGGCGTTTGCAGACGAGCTGCATAAGGGGAAGCGGACTCCGGACGGCTATGCGCAGGTGTTTGGCAGGATATTCTCCGGACAGCCGAAGCTGTCGCTGGATGACAAGTCATGGCAGGCATTTTCCAACACAACAATTCAATATGTATCTTCCGTCCGCTCCGCGCAAGACGCGCCGCAGCTCATGCGCCGGATGCACTATATGTCTTTTGTGTCTATGTTCCGCTCCGATCTGTACGAGGGTCTATGCGTCGGACACGCGCCGAGAAAATGCGCCGTCTGCGGGAAATGGTTCCTGACTACCGACGCAAGATATGCCAAGTACTGTGACGGTCTGGCTCCCGGAGACAAACGCGGGCGCACCTGCCGTCAAGTCGGGAATCTTCGTGGACGGGAGCAGCGGGAGCTTGCCGCCGACCATCCTATCAAGAAAATCTATACAAAGCGGTTTAACACGATCACGCAGTATCTTGGCCGCGGTACGCTGGACGAGCAGACCGCCGCCGCAATGAAAGCACTGGCAAAAAGCAAGCTGGAAAAGGCCCTGCAAGACAGTGGCTATGCGCAGGGCGGCTATGCCGCCGAGATGGAGCAGGCGGCTCTGCTGGCGGAAGTGAAAGAAACGATAGAGCGGTAATGGAACGCCATAGCGGTGGGAGGTGCAGACATGGAGGATAACCGTGACAAACTGATACCGGCACAGCTTGCGGGCTATACATGGGAGCTGTCCGGAAAAGAGATTTATCCTACTTTTCCTTCTTCCTGCACCACTTTGAAAAGCAGCTGAATGGCGTGATCTACCGTTTTCTTACCCGCAACGGATATGACCGCTATGACCCGGCGCGGTTTCTGGACTACAAGCTGGAAGTTTTGCAAATGCTGCTATACTGTCTGCCAAAGTTCGACCCGGAGCAGAAAACGGAGTTTTTGAAATATGCGAAGCACTATATCCGGGACGGACTGCTGTTCTGCCGCATGATAGGCGAAGCCGGTTCCTTTGCCAGTCTTGCAGAGTACCGGCGTGTACGCCAGATCGGCGCAATCTATAACAATTCGGGTAAGAGACGCGCGGAGGTAGTTTCCGCGTTTGCCGCTCAAAGCGGGTACAAGGACGATAGCGTATCCGCAGATGAGCTGCTGACCATTGCCCAGCGCAACCGCAGCATTGTTTCCCTCTACCGCACGGAGCAGGACGAGGACGGCGAAGAAACCGGCGAGGATGTGACGCGCGACGATAGCTGGAACTACGCCGAAATCCTATGGAACGGAATACAGGCAAAGGCGGTCACAGCAGCGTTTGAGCAGCTTTCCTACAAAGAGCAATGGTATCTGGAAAAGCGGAACGCCATCTGCATGACCTGCGGGCGCGTCAGCCCCTTGTCCACGCAGTCCACCTTTGAAGATTTAGCGGTGGATTTTGAAGGAACGACAGCCAGCGGTGCGGAGCGATTCTATCGGCGCACACTGGATAAGCTGCGGCTGAAGCTGCTGGAAAGCGGTGTGATCCATACCGTGACGCTGAAACAGACCGAGCGCCGCAAAAGGAACAAAAAATAGCCGCCGCTGTCTACCTGTATCAGGCGGACAGCGACGGCGAATGGGGCGAAATTCGGTTCGATTTTGAAAACGGCACAGCGGAGGTCGTAAAGCTGGCGGATTGGGATACGATGAAGTCCAACGTTTTCGCAAAAACGGCGCTCCGGTTTGTTCAGAGCTTACCGGAAGCAAGACTGCTGAAAGATGCCGTTGTGCCGTTTGAGATGGGGATTTCGGAAAAACCAGCTCTTCCGACGAGCACGGCAAAAGCAACGAAGATCAATCCCGCACACACAATTTCTCTGCGGCAGACGGAGTGTCGGAAAACAGGTGAAACGATTACCGCCGCTGTCTACGAATATTTGGTGGACAACGACGGCGAATGGGGCGAGCTGCGGTTTGACTTTGAGAACGGCACAGCCGAGATAGTAAAACTGGCAGATTGGGACACAGTGAAATCTAACGTCTTTGCAAAAATGGCGATCCGGTACATACAGGGATTACCGGAAGCGAGACTGCTGAAATCTGTGGTCGTGCCGTTTTGGAAAGGCAGGGCATAATTACCCGCAGAGCATGACCTTTACACAGAACAGGCCGTCCTGATAGGTAACCGTACTCACCCCGCCGGATTTTTCTGCGATGTGACGGACAGACTGAAGTCCGACGCCGTCTCCTTTTCGCTTGGAGGACTGGAATATGCCACCTTTTTCGCGGATGACTCCGTCATAGGTGTTTTCAACCTGAATCAGGGCCAGACTGTTTCCATGCAGATAGGCGGTCAGCTCGATTCTGCGTCTGGCAGGTGCAGTACGCAGGCTGGCTTCCAGCGCATTTTCCAGCAGATTAGAGAGAACCAGACACAGATTGATTTCGTCTACAGGAAGACATTCCGGCAGATCGAGCTGCACGGAAAATGGGATCTGCTCCCGCTTCGCAAGTGCGCAGTAATGCCCGACCACGCCGTCTGCCGCCCGGTTTTCACAGAAATGCAGCTCCAGACTCGGGATTCTGGAAACTGCGCCGGAAAGATAGGCTTTGATCTTTTCAAGATTCCCTTCTTCTGCAAGGGCGGCGAGCTGACATAGCTGGTGGCGCAGATCGTGCCGCGCCTGCCGTGCTTCCTCAATGGCAGCTTTCAGGCTTTCGTAGTGCTGCTGCTGCATGGAAAGCAGCTGGTTCTCCTGCTGCAATCTCACATTCCGGTTGATGCTGATCGCCATCAGAAGAAAGATTGCGTTGAAGAAAAGCATCAAAAACAAAAGTGCGATGCTGATCACAAAATACCCCTGCAAAACACGCCCGGTATAGAGCGTGTCCGCATACTTGGGGATCATAAACAGATTCAGCGCAATGAACACCAGCGGCAGCACCCAGAACACATACCAGGTCTGCGCAAAATTTTCGTCCTCGACCATCCTCCGCACACTGTGCGTCGCAGGATAATAGGCGATGGCGGCAAACAGCCAGCAGATCGCATGATAGCAAATCACGGCCCGCAGACAGAACCATGGCGCAGCCTGCGCCTGCGGCAAACCGGCCAGCATAGCGGCGTTGATCGCCCGGCAAAGGCTGTTGATACAGGCAAATACCGCACAGACGGACAACGCAACCGTTCCGGATTTCCAAAGCGTGATCCGGAGCGTTTTTATGTAGATCACGGCTGCGAGCAAGGTCAGCCCCGCAAGCACCGGCGCAGTCGGCATACGGCGCGCATAGCACACCATGCCTCCGGCGGCACAAAGCAGCGCAAGCAGCGGGGCAAGCCACAAAACAAGCTTTGACAGCGGCTGCTTTAAACTGGATTTTACCGGGAAGCAGGCAAGCAGCATGCCGGGAATCACCACGCCGAGTTCCAGAATTGGACGCAGCAGCTCCATTATACCATCCGCCCCCTTTGAAGCAGGAATTCCATAAGCGCCTGCCGGGCGCTTTTCAGAAGGTCCTGACTGACAAATACGCGGCTTCCGTCCGCCATGCGGAAGGCGGCACCTTCCAGCTCCTTCGCGTGTTCCAGATTCACGATCACTCCGCGCCCGCACACAAAAAAGCGTGTGTCATCCTTTAGTGGGGCGATGAACGTCTTGAAGGGTTGGCGTGTGGCAAGCGTCTTTTGAACCGTCGTATGGACGTAGATCAAGTGGGCGAAGTGTTCTGCGTAGACGATGTCCTGATAGCGCAGATGGATCTCGCTTCCCTCCACCTTTAGCTCCATATATTTGTCCGGCTGCGGTATGCGGGCAAGCAGCTCGTCCGTCAGCGCGTCGATGTCCGCTTCGGTAAAGGGCTTGACCAGATAGTGCAGCGCCCGTACCTGAAAGCCCTCCAGCGCATGGTCGGTCGAGGTCGTGATAAAAACCAGCAGGCAGTCCGTGTCGGTTTTCCGCAGCTTCTTTGCCGCCTCCATGCCCGTCATGCCATCCATATAAATATCCAGAAATGCGGCAGTAAAGGGCGCTTTCCTTGCCGCTTCCAGAAATATCTCGCCGCTTTCGTATTCCAGAATATCCGCCTGTACGTTTCTCCGCTGAAGCTGCCACTCCAGCCGGCCTTTCAGCAGTGTGCGTTCCGCGGCAAGATCATCAACAATCGCAATTCTCATGCAGGGTCCTCTCCTTGTGCTTAAATTCCAAGATAATTATATCACAGCTTGTCGAGGATGACTAAGAACTGCTGTCGGAATTCGTGCCAAAATCGACCCTTTCGTGCTACGGCGCTTGAAAAAACCGAATGGCCTTTTTATACTGAGCGCAAGCAAGATGCTAAATCGGATGAAGGAAGGAGTGAGATCTGTGTATCGTATTGCAGTGTTGGCAGAACAGGAAGCAGAGCGGCAGCGCTACGCCGAGCAAATTACCCGGTTTTGTGAAGCGAAGGGGCTGTTTCCGCAGGTCATGCAATATGACGATCAGGAACATTTTTTTGAAATAGCGCAGAAAGCTGATCTAACCAATGCCGTCATTGCACTTTCCGGGGTGGCAGGGTTGAATGCGGCGGAGCACCTTCGGTCCTTATGCCCCGCATGCCGGATGATATGGTGCAGTGACCTGGATTTCTCTCTTCATGCCTTCCGGCTGCGGGCCGATTATTTCCTGATGAAACCGGTTTCCGAAGAAGCATTCCAGCGAGGACTTAATGCCTGGATTGAATAAACGGGCATCGAACCAAACCGGGACAATAAGCACAAAAATGGAGGATATCAATGAAAAGGAAAAAGTTACAATGTTCTGTACCAACCCTTATGCTGGCAGGTGTGTTGTGCCTGACATTGGCAGCCTGCGGTGCGAAGCAGTCTTCCGACATGCCTGCATCGAATACAGACTCCGCGGTAAGCACTGCCCTGCCGGTAAAGGCCATGAATGCCAAACGTGTTGACGAAAACCCATATATGGCAAAGAGCGACGCCAACATTCACCACGACGGCTACAATACCGACTCTACGGATGAAGTCCTGCCACTCGGCATCTATCCGGAGATCAATGTTTCCTATGAAAAAACCAACGCGAACGCTTCGCCTGCCATTTACTTTGACAGCTACGGCCACGCAGTCGTTCCGCTTCTCGGCGGCATCGCCATCCGCGATCTGAACGCGGAGGAAACCACGACGCTGGGCTATTTCTCCCCAAAGCAGCATGACGGCGGCGGTTACGTCATCCAGAGCTCCTATACGTTCATGGACTCAGAAAACCGCATCGTCTGCCCAACCAGCAACAATCATGTGCTGATGCTGCGGGCAACCGATGAAGCAGGAAACGTCCTGCCTGAATTTGAAAAGGTACTGGACATTGACATCAAGGCGGCAGCCGAGGCTGCGCTCGGCAAGGAGCTGACGCAGAATCTTCTGTCCGTGGTCTTTGACTACGATGGAAACCTCTGGTTTGCAACCGGCGGCTTCCGCATCTACCCGGAGCGTGAGCAGCAGGGTGTGCTGGGCTATATCGCGCGCCCCGCCATCGATGCAATTCTCAATGGCGAGCAGGCTGACCTCTCCGACGCGGTCTTTGTTTATGAGCTTACCCCCGGCGAGGGCGCGGAAAACGGCATTGCCGCCTCCAAGGACGGAGCGGTCATCCTGACAAACCAGAACTGCTATCTGCTGCGCGCGAATAACGGCGTTGATGCCGTCTGGTGCACACCGTATGAGAGCGTCGGCGCAAAAGTCAGCGGCGAAGGCGACAAGACCACCGGCGGCGGTCTTGCCTGGGGCGGCGGCTGCTCTCCGTCGCTGACGCCGGAGCTTGTGATGTTCACCGACAACGCGGACCCCGTCAAGCTGCTGGCGCTCGATATGAAGACCGGTGAGATCGTTGCAAGTCTGCCGGTGCTGGATGAGCTGCCCGATGGCTATCAGGTGGCGGTTGAAAACTCTGCCATCGTCTATGACGACAGTGAGGGCACCGTCAGCACTATCGTGTGCAACTGGTTCGGCGCAGGCAGCGCAGGCCTTGCCGATCCAAACAGTGACTCTTCCATCCAGAGCTACGCCAACATCTATGACACAAACTGGCTGACGAAGGGCAACAGCATGATTGCTCCCGGTGTGGAGCGTGTCGATACGGTTAAAACCGATTCCGGCTATGAGATGAAGAGTATCTGGTCTCGAAATGACCTGAGCGATACATCGATTCTCAAACTTTCCACCGCGACGGGCTATATCTACGGCTATGTGCAGGATCTGGAAAGCGGCATGTGGCAATACATCATTCTGGACTTTGAGACCGGCGAGACCATCTTTACGATGGATGTTTCCAACAAGTTTGGCTACAACAATATGGCCATCGGGATGTACGCCGGAAACAGCGGCAACGCGCTCTACTGCCCGACGGGCTATCTGGAGCTGCTGTGCTTGCAGGACCGCTTCGTCTATCTTCCCGAAATGCCGTACCGCAAGGTCGATCTCGATAAGGTCGCGCGGAACGTGCTGTCGCAGGCACAGTTTGAACAGGACGGCGGCGAGGGAGCGGTTGCAAGTTGGCGCAACACCGTGACAGTCGAAAACGTCCACCCCAACACGACGGTCTCGTTCCGAATGAACAATCTTTCCGGAAGCACTGCCGAGCTGAAGCTCTATGCCTACGGTGCGGACGGAACGTTGGTGGAGGTCAGCAATGAACTGTGGTCGATCACGGATGAAGCAGGCAGTGCCGTGGATAAGCTTTCTGACGGCACACTGTATGAGCTGCGTGTGAGCGTCGCAGACGGCGGCGCGTTCGACCTGAGCGAGACGGAAAAGGAAATCAAAATTTCCGTTGTACTTGCAAAGTAAGACTCAAGGAAAGCTGTCAAAAAACTACAAAATCACCCCCGTTTCTGATTGATATGCTCCCTTTATGAGGGACAGTGAAATAAAAACACTGTCAATCACGAAGGGAGCATTGTTCATGTCAAGAAGGAAAACCAGCAGATCAGAGCAACTGTCGGCGGCGAAAGCCTCTGCATGACCTGTGGACGCGTCAGCCCTTTGTCCATGCAGTCTACCTTTGAGGACTTGGCGGTGGATTTCGAGGGTACAACCGCCAGTGGCGCGAAGCGATTCTACCGGCGTACGCTTGACAAGCTGTGCCTGAAGCTGCTTGAAAGCAGGCTTGTCCATACCGTGACGCTGAAGCAGACCGAATGCCGCAAAAGGAACAAAAAATAGCCGCCGCTGTCTACCTATATCAGGTAGACAATGACGGCGAATGGGGAGAGATCAGATTTGACTTTGCAACCGGCACAGCGGAGATCGTCTGGCTGGCAGAGTTGGATACGGTAAAGTCCAATGTCTTTGCAAGGACGGCGATTCGGTACATCTATGGCTTGCCGGAGGTGCGGCTGCTGAAAGAGGCTGTTGTGATGTTTGATTAAGCATTGTGATCATAAAAATTTACAATTTTTATTCAAGCAATCGCCTGATTTATTTTGTGAAGTCTGATATCTTATTATAAGAAACACTGGATAATGCACAGAAATGAGGGGATTGTGTTTTGCGGGAAGAAAAGAAAGCCGAAAAGAGACAGGAGCTTGTAGGCGTCTGCCTTGACTGCTTTGTCGAAAAGGGGCTGACCCTTGCCACGACAAAGAACCTCTGTAAGGCGGCAAAGCTGCAAAACGGCGGCATCTACTATTACTTCTCCACCAAAGAGGAAATCGTTCTTGCCTGCGCCGAGGAAGCGATCAGTCGAATTGAAAAAGCCGCGTTTGCCATCGTGCTTGAAGATATTAGTGACATCAAAAGCATGATGGATCATCTCGGTGAGCTGGCGGATAAAATGTCGCCTACCATGCGCTTTCTGGTCAGCGTATGTGTGTCGCGCGAATACGGAGAAAAGGTAAAGCCTTCCCTTGTGCGGCTTGCGGAAAGAAAGGGGCGGAATAATCGATAGTTTACCATAAAGAGAAAATCACAAACGACTTTATAGTCAATCCATACGCACAAACCCTTTCGAGGAGATGACCAAAAACAGAAGAGAATCATAGGAGGACAACATGAAAAAGATACTTGCAATTCTACTATCGCTGCTTTCCTGCGGGTTTCTTTCCGCCTGCTCTGCCGAAAAAACGCAGCCGGATACACCGGATACTGAAACCGTGTGGGAAATGGTCAGTGAGGCATACATCTATGCGTTCCCGCTGGTGCTGACCGACGCAACCAAAACATTATCGACCAATACGGACGGGACCATGACTGGCCGTGCGCCCATCAATCAGTTCAACCATGCAAAAAAGCTGGCGGACGCCTCTTTCCGCACCGTCGTGACGCCGAACGTCGATACCGTCTATTCGCAGGCATGGCTTGACATCAGCACAGAGCCTATGGTCTACGTTCTGCCGGAAACGGATCGCTTCTGCAATGTGCAGCTTCTGGATGCGTGGACGAACACCGCCGCCGTGCTGGACAAGGCGGGTGCTTATGCCATTGCGCTTCCCGGCTGGGAGGGCGAGCTGCCCGACGGTGTGACGCGCGTGGACGTGCCCACCGCAACGATGTGGTCGATCACCCGCACGGTGCTGTCCGGGAACGAGGACCTGCCCAATGTCTATGCTATTCAGGAGCAGATGCAGCTCCTGCCGCTTTCGGCTTATGTACAGGGAGGCGAGTATGCCGCACCGCAGGGAGCTTATAAAGAGGAAAATGACTTTGTTCCCGTGAACAAGGTGCTTTCCATGACGCCAGCAGAGTTTTTCAATACGGCTAACGCTCTGATGCAGGTCAACCCGCCCGCCGATGCGGATAAGGAACTGCTGAAGAAACTCTCCGCCATCAACGTGGGCGCGGGTAAGACCTTCGACGCCGCTCTCCTGGGCGAAGGAGCTGCCGAGCGCTGGACGCAGATGCTTCAGGGGCTTCGCGCCACGCTCGCCGCCGACGGCGCGAAGTATGCGCAGAAACTCGGCCAGTGGGTCTATTACGGCAAGCCCATCGGCGACTTCGGCACGGAGTATACCTACCGCGCGATGGTAGCGCTGGTGGGGCTTGGCGCCAACACCGTGGACGTGGCAATCTATCCCAAGACAGCGGTGGATGAGACCGGCGCAGCGCTGACCGGAGAAAAGAAGTATACACTCCACTTTGAAACCCTTCCTCCCACGCTGGAGGGCGGCTTCTGGTCCGTGACCGCCTACGGAGAGGATGATTTCCTCATTGACAATTCCATCGACCGCTACTGCATCAACGACCGCTCCGACTTCAAGCTGAATGCGGACGGCACATTGGATATTATCCTGTCCAAGGATGCACCGGAAGACACCTCTAACTGGCTGCCTGTTTCCGACGGGGAATTTCATCTGTTCATGCGGATCTATGTACCGGATATGACAGCACTGGATAGCTGGCAGCCACCTGTTATCCGCGAACAATAAGGAGATGGAAAAGAATGGCTATGAAACGTATTGCAGCAATGCTTCTTACATTGGTACTATTGCTGTCCTGCGTCGGTTGTGCGCAGGATGGGCGCAAAGAGCCGGGCGCGGAAAAGGCAGACCTGGGTCTGACTGCCGATGTCAAGCCCGCCACAGACTTTACGGCAAAGGCAAATGCCGCCATCTACGATGAACTTGACTTCGATGATAAGCAGGAATATGAATTCGCCACCCGTGGACTGATCGACGCGCCGGAAACACTGGAACTAAAGGACGAGGATGGGAAGATCCTCTGGAGTCAGGAAGCCTATGCGTTCCTGGACGATTACGAAAAAGCGCCTGACAGCGTAAATCCAAGTCTCTGGGAGAACACGAAAAATAACCACGCTTATGGCCTTTTTGAAGTGACGGATGGCATCTATCAGGTCCGCGGCTATGACATGGCAAACCTCACCGTTGTCAAGGGCGATACCGGCTGGATCGTCTTTGATACGCTGATGAGCGTGGAGTGCAGTCAGGCTGCCATGCAGCTGATCGAAAAGAATCTTGGTAAATTCCCGGTCAAGGCCGTCATCATCTCTCATTCCCACGTCGACCATTTTGGCGGCATCGCCGGCGTGATGGCGAAAGAGGATAAGGCAGACGAGACACTTTCTATTGAAGATCAGCTCGCCAGCGGCAAGATCCCCGTGATCACGCCTGTGGGCTTCACGGAGCACTCCGTGAAGGAAAATGTCTACGCCGGTAAGGGTATGGGCCGCCGCAGCAATTATCAGTATGGCATCCTTCTGACCCCCGGCGTGACCGGCAAGCTGGCGCAGGGCATCGGCATGGGACAGTCCACCGGAACGGTCTCGTTCATGACGCCCAGCTATGAAATCACGCAGTCTGGCGAAAAGCTGACGATCGACGGTGTGGAGCTGGAGTTCCAGCTCACGCCGGGTACGGAAGCACCCGCCGAAATGAACACGTGGCTGCCCCAGTACAAGGCGCTGTGGATGGCGGAAAACTGCACCGGCACGCTCCACAATCTCTACACGCTGCGCGGCGCGGAGGTGCGCGACGGCGCGGCATGGGCAAGCTATATCACCGAGGCCATTTCCCTTTACGGCAAGGACGCGGAGGTCACCTTCCAGTCCCACAACTGGCCGCACTGGGGAAACAACGTGGTGAACGACTACATGGTCAACACGGCTGCCGTGTATAAGTTCATCAACGACCAGACTCTGACCTATATCAATCAGGGCTACACCAGCGATGAGATCTCCAACATGATCGAGCTGCCGGAGGCACTCAATAAAATCTGGTACACCCGCCAGTACTACGGGACGGTCGCCCACAACGCCAAGGCGGTCTACCAGAAGTTCATGGGCTGGTATGACAGCAACCCTGTCAACCTGAACCCCCTCATGCCAAGCGACAGCGCAAAAAAATGGGTGGAGTACCTGGGGGATGTTGACAATGTCCTGCAAATGGCAAAGGCGGATTTTGACAAGGGTGAATATCAGTGGGTCGCCGAGGTCACAAATACCATCGTCTTTGCCGACCCGACGAACACCGATGCACGGCTTCTGTGCGCCGATGCACTGGAGCAGCTGGGGTATCAGGCGGAGTCCGGTCCGTGGCGCAACGAATATCTGACCGCCGCGCAGGAGCTGCGCCATGGAAACGCCAATTTCACCGCTTCCACCAAATCTACCGGCGACATGGTCAAGGCCCTCTCCGCGCCCATGCTGTTTGACTATATGGCCATTGTCATGGACAAGCAGGCGCTGGCTGACCGCGACTTCACCATGAACGTGATCCTGCCTGACGTGGGCGAACAGCACATGCTCCGCGTGAAGAATGGTGTGCTGCTGGTCTATGCGGATACATTGTCTGATGATGCGGACGTGTCTATTACCTGCCCGAAGAATGCGCTGTTTGCGATCCTGACTAACAATCAGGAAACGGTTACACAGGTCGTCAAGGTCGAGGGCAGCGCAGAGCTGCTGACGCTGATGATGGAGAATATGAACCAGTTCCCGATCACCGGAGCCAACCCCTTCAACATCATCGAGCCGTAACGGCTTCGCGGGGCGGTCCGTGGGAAGACCGCCCCGCTCGAGAGAAAACAGCGAGATGCTTTCAACGCAAATCAAAAGCTGTCTGTTTCTGTTGGAAACAGACAGCTTTTGCAACCTTACGGTTGCCCTGCACACCCGAATCTGTCAGCCAACAGTAAAAATTAGAATTACTTCCTTATCACTGTTAAGCCAAATTTTCGGGGTTTTTCTGCAACAGAATAGGCACTTTTACGGACTATATATATGACAGAAAAAATGGATATCCCAAATAACTGTCATGAAACCAGGATCCCATGGAGAAAGTAGTGCGAAAAATAAGCTTGATAGCTTATTTTTCGCACGGCTATTTGTTTCTGAGCAAAAACAAATAGCTTTGATTGCAGATGAAAATTTGAGATTCTCATCGTATCTTCACAACAAGTTGCTCAGAAATGAGGATTTTATGAAAAATGATATGAAGCTTGTGCGGCGGGCAAAACGCGGAGATGTGGATGCATTTGCCGAATTATATGCCGGAATATATAAGGATATGTATCGATTTGCATTGTACACACTCCGAAATACGAGCGATGCGGAAGATGCGGTAAGCGATGCTGTTACGGATGCGTTTGCATCGATCCGGAAACTGCGCAGTGAAGAGGCATTTAAGAGCTGGATATTTCGGATTTTATCCAATAAATGCAAGGATAAACTGCGTGAATACGCGGGTAAAAATGAGACCGGGATGGAAGATATAGAGGAACTCGCGCTTGATACCGGATCGGAGATGACAGAATGTATCCAGGTGAGGAAGCTGTTTTTTGAACTGGCGGATGAGGAGCGGCTGATCATCAGTATGCACCAGTTCGCAGGCTATACAAGCCGTGAGATCGCTGCAATATTACATATGAATGAAAATACCGTGCGCTCGAAGGAAAGCCGGGCATTAAAAAAAATGGGTGAGTGGTTACAATAAATTGCTATCAGTAGTTAATGAGGTAGTGAAAAAGGGATTTTTCATTACAGAATGGAGGTGCCTATGTCAGAAAAAGAAATTTTAGATAAAATAGAAAAATCTGCCGCACAGGAAAAAATTCCAGAGAGTATTGAACCGGAGCAGATCAAAAGAAAATTAAAGGAGAACCAGAAAAACAAGGTAAAACGGAGAAGCGGGATCACTTATTACGGGGCTGTAGCAGCGGCGGCACTTGTGCTTGTCATTGGCGCAGCAGGAGGAATCCATGCGGTTACCGGGGGCGGCACAGGGCTTATGACGGCGCCGGTGGGTATAGAAAAAGCGGCATCCGGGCAAAAGTCAGATGAAGGATCAGAAGGCAGCAGCGAATTAAAAGATGGAGCGACTGCAGGCGTAGAGAAAAATGCACAAAAAAAAGATGCAGGATCTTTGTATACAGTCGCAAAAAATTATGGAGAGGTCTATGATGCAATTTGCTCTGGCAGTGGTCAGGAAAAGGAAGCAGATGGAATAGCGGTTGCGGAGGGAGATAGTTCTAACTCTGGTGATGCAGCGACATATATTATGGATGACACATCAGATACCGTGGATGCGGCTGTAGACGGAGTGGAAGAAATCGGTGGTACACAGATGATAAAGGGCGCAGGAGCACAGGAGGGACAGACAGCGGCAGATATATCATCAGATACGGCAAAACAGCGGTATTCCGGGACAAATCTGCAGAAAGAAGGCGTGGATGAGAGCGATTTTGTCAAAACAGATGGTTCTTATATTTACACGGTAAGCCACAATGAAATATTGATTACGGATATCCGGAAAAAAGCATTAAAACAGATCGGAAAAATACAGATTTCTGAAACTTCATCCGACCGTGTGCTTGAGATGTATGTGGATGGTGATATTTTAAGCGTGATCGTGGAAAGTGAAGATTCCGGACTGGAAATGCAGGCAGATGATACAGAAAATTATACGGAAGACTGCTTTTATTATTTTAGTGAGGGAACACAGACACAAGTTCTTACCTATGATATCAGTGATCCGGAAAAGCCTGTAAAAACCGGGTGTGTGACGCAGGATGGAAGGTATCAGACATCAAGAAAAACAGGGGACATGATTTATCTTTTTACGAACAAAAGGGTAAGCCTGCCGGAACAGACAAAAGAAGAAGCAGTCACGGATGAGAATGCAGGGGGATGGATCCCATTGGTAAATGATACGGCAGTGGCGGCAGAAGATATTTATATCGGAGATGGTGGGAGTAACAGTCTGCTGGTATCCTCTGTGGATGTGAAAAAACCGGATCAGATTGTGGATAACACCATGATTTTGAGCCAGTATGTGGATATTTATGTGAGTGAAAGTGCCTTTTATCTGTACCAGAGAAAAGGATATTGGGATGATGTAGTAACACAGATCGCAAAGTTTGATCTTTCTGATGGAAAAATGAACGCCGTTGGAGCAGTTTCTGCGAATGGAAGAGTTACAGATACATTTGCGGTCAATGAATGCGAGGGAAAATTAAGAGTGTTAACGTCCGGTCAGAATGCGGTGAGTGGAGAAGCAGAAAATAATCTGTATCTGTTTGATGAAAATCTGAATCTTACCGGAAAAATTGAAGGTCTTGCGCAGGGAGAAGAAATCTATGCGGCGCGTTATCTGGGGAATATGGCTTATTTTGTTACTTATCGCAATACAGATCCGCTCTTTGCAGTGGATTTGTCGGATGACAAAAATCCCAAGGTACTCGGTGAATTAAAGATCAGTGGATTTTCAGAGTATCTGCATTTCTGGGGAGAAGATAAACTGGTCGGGATCGGATATGAGACGGATGAAAAAACAGGGGAACATACAGGTATCAAGATTACAATGTTTGACATTTCAGATTCTTCCAGTTTAAAAGAGATGAACAGTCTCGTATTAAAAGATTATAATTACAGTGAGGCACTCTATAATTATAAATGTGTGCTTGCAGATGCGGAGGAAAATCTGCTTGGATTTGCACTGCAGTCCTATGGGGATGAGGAGAGTGCCGCATATCTTTTACTTTCATGGAATGGAGAAAAATTTGAAACATTGCTGTCGCAGAATCTGACCGATCAGGCCGGAAAGCAGGATGCATCAAAAGGTGCAGACACTTCTGCGTACCGGGGAATCTATGTTGGAGATATGTTTTATATTGTCAGTACAGAAACAATCACGTCTTATGACAGAACACAGGAATATTGTGTGAAAAAAAGCATAAGTTTTAAGTAGGAAGATGAAAAAATTTAAAATCTGTCTTGACGCAGAGGAACTGTTTTGTTAAAATCGTTACAGAACTTCTGCGACAGGCAGATGAATATGGCGCGGTAGCCAAGCGGTAAGGCTCCGGTCTGCAACACCGTCATCACCGGTTCGAATCCGGTCCGTGCCTTTAAAAACCTCGAAAATATTTATTTTCGAGGTTTTTGTTTTATACATATCAAATGAACGATGAGCAAATATCTGGTTGTTGATAAAGATATGTGCAAGTTGGAAATGTAGTGGATACAGATGGAGAAAAAAATGCTGACTGAAGTTTTTTATTTACACGAAAAAGGATCTCTTGCGGATGCAAGACTTTGTACCTATATACTCGATGATTCTGATTCGATTGCGATTGAGAAACGTCCGATGATGCTCATCTGTCCGGGAGGCGGTTACGAGCACACGTCTGACCGGGAAGCAGAGCCGCTCGCCATGCATTTTCTGAGTATTGGCTATCATGTGGCAGTGCTGCGCTATTCGGTGGCACCGGCAGTTTATCCGACGGCCCTGTTAGAGGCAGCGGCGTCCATGAAGCTGATTCATGAACATGCGAAGGAGTGGTATGTGGACACAGATAAGATCGTGGTGCAGGGATCTTCTGCAGGCGGACACCTTGCAGCATGCCTTGCGATGTTCTGGCATACAAAGTGGCTGGCAGAGATGGCGGATGTAACAAACGATATATTAAAACCTGCAGCAATGTTTTTAAATTACCCGGTTATTACTTCCGGAGAATATGCACACCGGGGATCTTTTAAACAGCTTCTTGGCGGAAATGAGACGGAGGAACTGTTAGAATTGCTTTCACTGGAAAAACAGGTGACAGAGTATACACCGCCGGCATTTATCTGGCATACTTACACAGATCAGTCAGTCCCGGTGCAAAATTCCCTGCTTTTGATCGAGGCAATGAAAAAATATGAGATACCGGTGGAATTTCATATGTATCCGGTCGGGAAACATGGACTCAGTACCTGCAGCAGGCTCACAGCAATGCGGGATGGTACAGGAATCCAGCAGGAGTGCGGGAGCTGGCTTCTTTTGGCAAAGAGGTGGCTGATCGCACTCCGGGATGAGTAAAAAATTATTTTAAAACAATCTTTACAAATTTCTTTTTACCACGTTTTACGACAAGTCCGTCAGCACCGAAAGCGTCAGCTCCGTAAGTGGTCTGGATATCAGTTACTTTTTCGTCAGCAACGGATACACCGCCCTGCTGTACGGCACGTCTTGCGTCGGAGCGGGATGGAGCAAGCTCAGCTTTTACTAAGAGAGCAAGGATATCTAAATCGCCGTCTGCAAAGTCAGCAGCAGTCAGCTCTAAGGTCGGCATGTGGGCAGAGTCGCCACCGCCCGCGAATAAAGCGTGGGATGCTTCTTTTGCTTTGTTTGCTTCTTCCTCGCCGTGAACCAGTTTGGTCAGCTCGAAGGCAAGAATCTCTTTTGCCTGGTTTAACTGTGCGCCTTCCCAGCTTTCCATTGCGTCGATCTCCTCTAATGGAAGGAAAGTCAGCATACGGATGCATTTTAATACGTCCGCATCAGAGACGTTTCTCCAGTACTGGAAGAAGTCGAATGGGGAAGTCTTGTTCGGATCAAGCCATACAGCACCGGACTGTGTTTTACCCATTTTTTTGCCTTCGGAATTTAAAAGAAGGTTGATGGTCATCGCGTAAGCGTCTTTTCCGAGTTTTCTACGGATCAGCTCGGTACCGCCTAACATGTTGCTCCACTGGTCATCACCGCCGAACTCCATGTTACAGCCGTATTTCTGGTATAAGGTGTAGAAGTCGTAGCTCTGCATGATCATGTAGTTAAACTCTAAGAAACTTAACCCTTTTTCCATACGCTGTTTGTAGCATTCTGCGGTCAGCATACGGTTAACGGAGAAATGAGCGCCGACTTCACGCAGTACGTCAATGTAATTTAAGTCCATCAGCCAGTCTGCGTTGTTTACCATAAGTGCTTTTCCATCGGAAAAATCGATGAAACGGCTCATCTGTTTCTTGAAGCAGTCACAGTTGTGCTGGATCGTCTCCGGTGTCATCATCTGGCGCATGTCGGTACGGCCGGATGGATCCCCGATCATGGCAGTTCCGCCGCCGATTAAGGCGATTGGTTTGTTGCCTGCCATCTGGAGACGTTTCATTAAGCATAATGCCATGAAGTGTCCTACATGAAGGCTGTCTGCGGTCGGGTCAAAACCAATATAAAAAGTAGCTTTTCCGTTGTTGATCAGATCTTTGATCTCTGCTTCGTCAGTTACCTGGGCGATCAGGCCTCTGGCAACTAATTCATCGTATAATGTCATAATTATAAATCCTCCTGAAAATAAAATTGCATTAAAAAATCCCCGTCCCAAAAAGGACGAGGATAAAACTCGTGATACCACCTTTGTTCGCAGGCAATTCACATTGTCTGCCTCATCGAGTGTCCGACAACACTCAGGCGCTTGTAACGTGCGCCGCTACGTCACAGCCTACTATCGCATCCTTAGAAATACGAATTTGGTGTGAAGCTCGGGGATGTATTCGAAATAAGTTTTCCGTGCACCTCTCATCGACCGGTTGCTTTCTGTCCGTTCCGCTTATTTTTACTTCTTCCCGTCAAAGCTGTTGTTCTGCTTCAATTAACGCCATTATAGACGCGGTGCGTCGGATTTGTCAAGAAAATATTTTTTTAAAGACGGCGACCTTTTTTCTTTTTCATGCGTCTAATCTATGTAAAGGTTCAGTGGTCAGAATGTTGCCACGGAATCATGCAAAGAGCATGAAAAAATTGTATACTCAGAGGTAAAAAACGACATGGGATATACAATGACATGCCTTCTATGAGCTCAGAAGAAACAACAGAATATACAGGATATTTAAGCCGGCGGAAAGGAAAGTTATGAAAAAAGAAGAATTGGGAGAGCTGATCATCGCATCCGAGGATATGATGTATCATGTGGCAAAAACGCTTCTGTACCGTGATGCGGACTGCGCAGATGCGATCCAGGAAACGATCGTGAAAGCATTTTCCAAACTGCATACATTAAAATCGGATGTCTATGCGAAGACATGGCTGACAAGGATTCTCATCAATGAATGTTATACCGTGATGAGGAAAGAGAAGAAAGTGGTGTCGCTTGAGGATTATCAGATGGAGGAGCGTGCGGCAGAGACAAAAGATTATTCGGAATTATATGAGGCGATCAGCCGTCTGTCAGAGGATGCGAGGCTTTCTGTCACACTGTATTACATGGAGGGGTACAGTGTGCGGGAGATAGCGGGGATCTTAGGTGTGACAGAGAGCGCCGTAAAGAACCGTCTGTCGCGTGCGAGGGCGAAACTGAAAAACGAATTGGAACAGGAAAACAGTTACGGAATGGAGAGTTGAGTATGAATATTGAAAATATGGAACAGGAATTTCCGAAAATGCCACAGAGCATGCGGGACATGATAGAAAAAGAAGTGGAAAAACAGGTAAAAGTGACACCGCAGAGAGGTTATTTTTCCCTGAAAAAAGCGGTAGTGGCGTCACTGGCGGCAACGTTTGTACTTGGAACGACGATTTTTGCGGGTACAAAATTATATCGCATGAGCAGCAGTCCGCAGGGTAATTACGGTATGACGACTAAAATTGAAAAAACGGATGCGACAGAAAATACAGAAAAAATAGATCCGGCACCGCAGCTTGCAATGAAATTATCTTATCTGCCGGATGGAATGACAGAGACGGAAGAAGGAAAATACAGCTATGAACAGACACCGGGGCAGGGAGGTATCTCGATTGTATTTTATCAGATGGATACCGGTGATGAGGCATTTTGGATGCAGGATCATTATGTGACGGAAAGTGAAAATATACAGGTTGGAAACCACGATGGTGTCTATGAAAAAATGCAGAATATTGTGGGTGATGACTCTGCATTTGACCAGATGATCTATGTAACTTATCCGGAATATCATTATGTCATGCAGATGTATGTCGGTCATGATGTGACAAAAGAGGAGGCCTGCAAGGTTGCAGAGGGCATTATTTTAGCACCGTCGGAGGAACTTGCGGATGGCACGGTGATAAGTCCATATAACTGGAGCGATTATGAGGATGCTATGGCGGAGAATAGCGGTGAGGATGAGGCGTTAAAGACGACAGCCACTGCGGAGGAGATGAAAAATCTGCATAAGATCGGCGAGGAATTTGCTGTGACGGGAGAAACTGATGGAGAATCACAGAATCTGCGGATCAAAGTGACGGATGTGAAAGTGACGGATGATGTCGCAATCCTTGATCCGGTTTTTATGGATCGTGATATGCTGGACGTGGATGAAAATGGAAAACTTCTTCCGGATACGATTTCTTACATCAAAGCCGGAGACGGCATCAATACGCTCGATGAGGTCATAAGCAGCAGGGAGGTACCACGGAAACTGGTATACGTTACATTAGAGTATACCAATGCCGGGGAAACAGAATTGACGGATGTTTTATTCTTTAGTTCGGTCATGAAGATAAGGGAAGAAAACGAAGTTTACGAGATCTGCGGCGGGGAACAGCCAAAAGAAGGGGATGCATGGGATACAGTCCAAGCGGACAGCAGCAGTTTAGAGTATGGTGAAGAGATGACATATTACGATGTGACCGGCGGAGAGAGGGGAAATAATTATTTTGGCAGCATCAAAGCCGGGGAGACAAAGATATTGCATGTGGGGTTTGTTGTGGATGAAGATGCACTGCCGTATCTTTATCTGAATACCGGTACTTCCGGCAGCAGTTATACATTTACGGAGCAGGATTTAGCGCAGGGGCTGGTGGATATCCGGCAGTAAAAAGGGAACAGTGGTAAAAAGGAAAGTGCACCCGGAAATCGGATTGTAGGAGCGGTTTTTCGGGTGCCTTTTCGTGTAATGATTGAAAGCCTGTAAAATGCATGATAATATAAAATAATCGGAAATCGGATATGATTAGAAAGGATCAGCCAGCGAAAAGGAAATTTAAAGTGCAAACCGTAATAATCTATAGACTGGCAGAGTGGTAGAATGGATAAAAAGGTAGTATTTCTTGATGTAGACGGAACAATGGTCAACGAAAAAGGCGAGGTCCCGGAGTCCGCACAGTACGCAGTCCGTACGGCGCAGGCAAACGGCCACCGGATGGTGGTATGCAGCGGACGCAGCCGTTTTCAGATCTATGACGCACTGTTAGAACTTGGATTTTCCGGGATCGTCGGCGGAGCCGGAGCCTTTGTGGAGGACGAGGGAAAAGAGTTTTATCATGCATATATTGATGAGGAACACAGAAAAAGCAGTTTTGATTATTTAGAGAGCAATGGATTTTTATTCTGTTACCAGGCGGATGACGGTGTGGTGTTGAACCAGAGAAGCTGCGACGGCATGTTAAAGGTTTACCGGGATGCCGGAATGAGTAAAGAGCGCTTAGACCGCCTGATTGGACGGATGCACCTGACCGAGGAGCCATGGAAAAACGAAAAAAATGAGAAGATCATTTATTACGACGCACCGTTTCCGGTCGCAAAGGTTCATGCGGACATGGAACCATATTTTGATGCAGTGGCGATCAGTCTGGACGGAATGGGTGATTTTGCGGGCGAGATCGGGATCAATGGCATTAACAAGGCAACAGGCATGGAGCGGTATCTGAACCATGTCGGCATTTCACGGGAAAACTGTATCGCGATCGGTGATGGGCCGAACGACCTTCAGATGATGGAGTATGCCGGGATCAGTGTTGCGATGGGAAATGCGCGGGATGAGGTAAAGCGGCTGGCAGACATGGTGACAGACCATATTGATGAGGATGGAATTTTGCATGCGTTTGAGCGCCTTGGACTGATAAACGATTGTATTTGATGGAAAATGATGATACCATGAAATGGTGCAGGAAAAACCACGAATGGGATCGTGATGAGAGATCGGAGGAGCCCTATGGATAAAAAATCAGTTCGGGCAGTTGCAGTCACTATTTTTTCCGGGGTGTTATTTTTGGAGAGCATGTTTGCAGGCGGAGTCGCAAGCGAGGAGACAGGAAAAGTCTTAGACGGCATGCGGGGATTGCGTAGAGTGAATAATGTGCATTATCTGGTAACGAACAGTTATTCCGGGAGCCAGGACATTGTGCAGCAGACGCAGGAGATCTGGGCTGACCTGTTAGATGAAACCTGGGCAGCGGAGTATAAGAATACGGATGCCGATGGTGCCATGACGTTTTTAAAGGAATTTTGTGATGGGGTTACGGTCAATTCTTACCAGGCAGGAGTCTGGAGCCAATGGAATGGCTACAGTACGACGACGGACATTCCAAATTATCAGGCACTTACGAATCCTGGCTACCGTGAGGAGGACGTTGTTTCTGCGGAATGTGTAGACTTAGATGACGGGGCGACGCAGATCATTTTTTCATTATCAGGGCAGCAGTTGAAAGAAAAAAGAGATCAGGCGCTTGATCTTATAGAACCGGCTGGTATGGAGGTGGAAGACGATACGGAGCAGATGGATAAGATGTCCGTCTATTACGAACAGTATCAGAAAACAGGCTATCAGAATGAGCGGATCGCATATACCATTAATAAATCCGGTGTTCTGACAGGAATGGAATACAGTTTTGATGTGAAACGGCCAAAAGTTGTGATAAAGGGTGGCGAGCAGAAGTTTGAAGGGGAAGAGGAATACGCAATGGGAGTGAAGATAGAGGTGCTTTCCTATAATCAGGCGAATATTCCGAAAGTGATCCGAAAGTGTGCAGCAGATGCCGGATATGACAGGTGAAGGCTGATGGAGATATAGATGATTTTCATTTATAACGGAAGAATGTGCATTCTAATGTTGGAAACAACAGAGTGATTTGATTGTTGAAAAGTGTGTAATGTTAACTTGATGAAAATAAAAAGTTGACATTACACTCTTTTTTGAGTAATATTGTTAACTATAAGATGAGCGGAGGTTAACAAAAAATGAAAACGAAGGGCGTAATTTACTGTGGATTATTTACTGCACTGATTGCAGTCGGGGCATTTATCAAAATTCCGATACCGGTCGTGCCATTTACCCTGCAGTACCTGTTTACGATGCTGGCAGGTCTGCTGCTTGGTTCAAGACTGGGAACGGTGTCTGTACTTTCGTACATGCTGCTTGGGCTGGCTGGTCTTCCAATTTTTTCGGAGGGCGGCGGACTGTGGTATGTGTTTAAACCCAGTTTTGGATATATCATCGGATTTGCAGTGGGTACATTTGTGACTGGATGGATTGCGGAACATATGGAAAAAAAGACCATTGCACGGTACCTTCTGGCAAATCTGGCAGGACTGTTTTGTGTCTATGCAGTCGGTATGATTTATTACTATATCATCTGTAATTTTGTGATTAATACGCCGATTGCGGCAGGACCACTGTTTTTGTACTGCTTTGTTTTAGCGGTGCCGGGGGACATTGCCTTAAGTATTCTTGGGGCAGTGGTGGCAAAGCGTGTCAGACCGGTGCTTGCTTATGAGGCAGTGCGGGTAAGATCTTAAAGATGTTGCAGCAGATATGGTTCATGAGATACAAATACATGGATCTGCGTTGGGATTATGCGCAGTATCTGAAAGATAAGCGGGAGAAAAAGAAATGAATGCATTTACATTAGCGGAAGAAATTATTAACGGAAGAAGAATCACAAGGGAAGATGACCTTTCATTTTTCCTGACCTGTGATCTTTTAGAGCTCTGTAAGGGAGCAGATAAGATCAGGGAAGCACGGATCGGGGATAAAGTAGATCTGTGTTCAATTATCAACGGGCGCAGCGGAAGATGCCCGGAGGACTGCAAATACTGTGCACAGTCGGCGCACCATCATACAAACTGTGAGGAGTATGATTTCCTTCCGGAGGAAGAGATTCTGGCAGCATGCAAAATGAATGAGCGGGAAGGCGTTGATCGTTTTTCTATCGTTACAGCGGGAAGAGCACTGACGGGAGAGGAATTTGACAAGGCGATCCATGCATATGAGACGATGAAAAAAGAGTGTAAGATCGATCTGTGTGCCTCCATGGGATTTCTTTCTGCAGAACAGCTGCACAGACTGCACGAGGCGGGGGTTACCAGCTATCATCACAACATAGAGACATCCAGACGTAATTTCCCAAATATCTGCACAACACATACCTATGACATGAAGATCGAAACATTGAAAAAAGTAAAGGCAGAGGGAATGTGCGCCTGCTCCGGCGGAATCATCGGCATGGGAGAAACGTGGGAGGACAGACTGGATATGGCGGTCAGTCTTGCAGAGCTTGGAATCGACTCGATTCCGATCAATGCGCTGATGCCGATACCGGGAACACCGTTAGAACATCTGCCAAGACTGTCAGAGGCTGATATTTTGCGCACGATCGCATTTTTCCGTTATATCAACCCGGATGCCAATATCCGTCTTGCTGCGGGAAGAGCACTTTTGACAAACGATGGGGAGAGTGCATTCCAGGCAGGGGCATCCGCATCCATTACCGGAAACATGCTGACAACGGTGGCATGCGCAACGATCCGCAGCGACAGACGGATGTTAGAAGATTTAGGTCGTGATGTGACACCGGTGTACTGGACAGAAGAAAAGTCAGAGGCATAGTAAGAATCGTCATATGGAAAAGAAATGTCCTTGTTATGTGGAAGGAAAGAATACAGAAAAGAGGATGGATATGAGCAAAGCTTTATTTATCACGGGTACCGGGACGGATATCGGAAAAACTTATGTGACCGGGCTGATCGTAAAAAAGCTGGCAGAAGAGGGAAAGTCAGCGGCATATTATAAAGCGGCAATGAGTGGAAATGACCGCAGGGCAGACGGCTCACTGATCCCCGGAGATGCCCTGTTTGTGCAGAAAATATCGGGGATTACACAGCCGCTTGAGGAAATGTGTCCTTATGTATATGAACATGCATATTCACCGCATCTTGCTTCACGGATCGAGGGACATCCGGTGGAGATGGCTGTGGTCAGAGATGGCTACCGGGCAGTATGTGATAAATATGATTATGTGACCGTGGAGGGCAGCGGCGGTATTTTGTGCCCGATCTGTTTTGATGAGGCAAAGATCCAGCTTGAAGATGTGGTGTCGGAGCTTGGACTTTCCAGTATCCTGATCGCAGATGCCGGGCTTGGCACGATCAACAGTGTTGTGCTGACGGCAGAGTATATGAAGGCACATCATTTGCCGTTAAAGGGAATCATATTCAACCATTATCATCCGGGGGATGTGATGGAGGACGATAACATCTTTATGTGCGAATATATGACCGGACTGCCGACACTTGCGAAGGTACAGGACGGGGACACGGAACTTAAGATGGATGTGAAAGCACTTGCGGGATTATATGAGTAAAGTTGATATGTATGAAATTTTGCAGCTATCTGGCAGCAGACTGTTAAGTAGTTGAGAACAGAATAAAAGAGGAGTAAAAATATGATCTGGTATCCTTACGAACAGATGAAAACAATGCGGGAACCTTATAAAATTTTAGATGCCGAGGGTGTTTATCTTTATACGAAAGATCAGAAACTGATCGATTCGGTATCGTCCTGGTGGTGTATGATCCATGGCTATAAACACCCGGAACTGACGGCTGCCATCAAAGAACAGGCAGATCATTTCTGCCATGTCATGCTTGGCGGACTGACACATGAGCCGGTGCAGAAGCTTTCGGGTAAGTTGCAGGAGTATTTACCGGGAGATTTGGATTACTGCTTTTTCTCGGATTCCGGAAGTGTTGCGGTGGAAGTCTCCTTAAAGATGGCATTACAGTACAATACAAATCAGGGCAGAAAACGTCCGCTTGTGCTTGCATTAGAGCATGCTTACCACGGGGATACGTTTAAGGCGATGGAAGTGGGGGATGATGAGGATTATCATTTCGCATTTGAAGAAAAAACGGGTGTGGTTCATATACCGACCGAAATCGCGGCACTGGAGGAGGCTTTTGAGAAATATCATGACGAATTGAACTGTTTTATCGTGGAACCGCTGCTGCAGGGCGCAGGCGGAATGCGGATGTATGATATTTCTTTTCTGAAACGCGCACGCGAATTGTGTGATGCGTATGATGTACTTTTGATCTTTGATGAGGTTGCAACGGGATTTGGAAGAACCGGCAACCGTTTTGTGGCAGATCTGGTACTGCCGGATATCTTAGTGCTCGGAAAGGCACTGACCGGAGGTTATATCGGTCATGCGGTGACAGTGGCAAACCACAAGGTATTTGATGCATTTTACAGCGATAATGACCGTCATGCACTGATGCACGGACCGACCTTTATGGGAAATGCACTTGCCTGTGCCGTAGCACTCAAAGGGATTGAGATTTTTGAACGTGAAAATTATATGGGAAAAATCAAACGCATTGAAGAAATTTCACACCGTGAGATGGACGGCTTTACGGATCCGAGGATCAAAGAAGTGCGTATTATGGGCGGCTGTACCTGTGTGGAAGTGCACGATGGAGCAGCCCTTGAGGGATTCCAGCAGTTTGCATATGAGAGAGGAGTCTTTTGCCGTCCGTTCTTAAAGTACATGTATTCCATGGTTCCTTACATTATAGAGGAAGAGGAACTGGTTCAGATTTTTGATGTGATGAAAGCATGGTTTCGCAGAGGTTAAAGCAGGTACTTGACATTAGACAGACAACTGTTAACATAGAATTAATCACTGTATGAAAAATCTGCATGATAAGGAGAAAAGACTATGTTAACAGCATTGTTTATTATTTTAATGTTTGCCGTATTTGGAAAATTGATCCTGTTTGCTTTCAAGGCATCCTGGGGGATCTTAAAAGTTTTACTTACGATCATTATCTTCCCGTTGTTTTTGATCGGGTTATTTGTTTCAGGACTGGTTTATATTGCACTGATACTGCTTGTAATCGCAGGAATTGTGTCGGTGGTCAAATCGTTGACATAAAAATTACAATAGCGGATGTTCGGCACATGCTGCCAGACGTTCATAGCGTCTGTCGACTTCTGCCTGAATCTGGTCTGCAACCGATTTATATTCTTCGGTGGCAAGATGTTTCGTGCGCCCCATCATGGAAAACCATTCCGTGACGGGGATTTTTTTATGCGATTTTTTTGGATCATAGCTCAGTGATGTGATGCCGCGTTCGATTTCATAGAGCGGAAAATAACAGCAGTCTACGGCGGCAGCAATGACTTTTCGTTCTGTGTCCGGACGGTCATTCCAGTTGAGCGGGCAGGCGGAGAGCGCTTTTACATAGGCGGTGCCGAATTCCCTTGCATAGGCAGCTGCTTTTGCAGCCTTTTTGATAAAATCATGTGGGTTCGACTCGGCGACGGTTGCCACATAGGGGAGGTGGGCCGCAGCCATGATCTGGGGCATGTCTTTGTGGAAAAAGGTCTTTCCGTACTGTGTTTTTCCGAGGTGGGAGGTGGAGCTTTTCGCACCCATCGGGGTAGAGTAGGAAAGCTGGTAACCGGTGTTCATATATCCGCCGTTGTCATATTCAAATAAGAGCAGATGATGTCCGCGCAGTGCCGTTCCGAGTGCAGAACCCATGCCGATATCCATGCCGCCGTCACCACTTGCCATGATAAATGTGATCTCGCCTTTGGGATATTCCCCGCGTTTTTGCCGTTCCTCAAATACTTCCACCAGACCGCTTAAAGTAGCAGCTCCATTTTGAAACAGGTTGTGGATATATGGGATGCGGAATGCCGTTTTTGGGTAGGCAGTGGTTGTCACCATGCCGCAGCCGGTCTGGAACAGAAAGACCACATTTCCTTCGATCCCTTTTAACAGCAGATTTAAGTTGACCGGTATACCGCAGCCGGGACAGGTTCCGATTCCCGGGGCGATCCGCTTGGGCATGGCGGTGGCGTCTTTGATCAATCCACCTTTTACAAGCATTTTTCCGGTTGCAGGATCGAAAGTGCAGGTTGTGACACCGGGGGACTGGCGATCTTTGGTGAGGGGTGCATAATACTGTGGCTGTGGGCAATTTTCTGTCGTACCCGGTGTGATTCCATAGTAATCAAAAGCCCTGGCATCAGGCGAAAGTCCCTCACGAAACAGTGCAACAGCATCCTCCACAAAAAAATCCTTCCCGCCAAGTCCGTAAATGCGGGTCAGTACCCGGATCGGGTGTGTGGAATCCGTGATATCCTGCAGGGCGGCGCGCAGTTCTAAGGACATATTTCCGCCGCCGGCGCCGTAGCTGTCCTGACGGTCTGCGGCAACGATCGTCTTTGCATGCATACAGAGATGGCGTAATTCGTCAGATGGAAATGGACGAAGCACATTTAATGTGACAACGCCAGCGCGGATGCCCTCTTTGCGCAGCGTATCTGCTGCAACTGTGGCGGGGTGAAAAGAGGAACCGAGCAGAAAAAGGATAATATCTGCATCTTCACACAGATATCCGCGGCAAAAAGTATGCATTCTTCCGGAGAGGGAGGCGAACTCATCAAACAGCATGGGAAGTTTTTTTCGTGTTTCTTCCATGGCGAGAAAAAGCTGATATTTGTTGTTGATAATGTCCGGTTCATTCATATAGGAGCCGACAGAGACCGGGTGATTCAGGTCGAGTACACTGTAAAAACGATTCTCCCCGGTGGAGTCATTTCCGGCAAAAGCGGAGATTTCGGGATTGTCACAGGAGAGTTTTTTCCCGATAAAGTGCTGTACGGTTTCATCTTCAGAAAAGACCATGCATTTTTGTTTCTGATGGCTGGTAAAGAAACCGTCAAAGGCAACGACAACCGGGAGATTCACTTTTTCGGCAAGTTTTAAGGCAATCAGATTGAAGTCGTAGACCATCTGCGGGTCATCCGCAAACAGAATGATCCAGCCGGTATTTAAAAGATACATGATATCGCTGTGATCACCTTTGATGCACAGAGGGCCGGAGACGGTACGGCAGGCGACATTCATGACCATCGGCATGCGTGTGCCGGACTGAACCGGAAATTGCTCTAAGGCATAGAGCAGACCGTTGGCGCTGGTGGCATTAAATACGCGTCCGCCGCCCGCCGAAGCACCGTAACAGATACCGGCGGCACTGTGTTCTCCCTCGGCGGCGATCAGCCGGATGTTGTGCTCGCCTCTTGCACCCGAAAGATCGAGATTTTCCGCAATCTGTGTGGAGGGGGTGATCGGATAATATCCCATGATATGATAATTGATCTGCTTTGCTGCGTAGGCGGCAAGCTCATTTCCACTTTCGTAAAGTTTGCGCTGGGCAGCGGTTTTCTTTACGAAAGCCTGTGTTGATGATTGCTGCTGATCCGATGATGGAAAAGCCTGTGTTGTTGATTGTTGCTGATCTGACATTATACGATACCTCCGTCAATACGTTTTTCATCAAGATAAGAATCACTGGTGATCCAGGAATTTGCGCCGGTCTTCTGGTACCGGACAGAGTCTGGCAGCAGATCCTGATCCGGCATGGAATGCGGCTTGTCCGGGTAATCTTTTTCTTCTGCTTTTACCAGAGCGTGAGTCGGACAGACATCCACACAGCGGAGACAGCCTTTGCAGTGTCTGTAATCAAGTCCCTGGTTGACCATTGCCTCTTTCCCCTTATAAGTTCCCGGTGCAAACTGAAATACCATATCCGGACAGGTAGAATCACAGAGTCCGCAGTTGATGCACCGATCCTGCAAAAAGAGAGGAATATAACCTTCGCGGGAGGGGGAGAGGTCATTTGATACCGTGCTGCCGGGGCGTGTATTGATCCCGCCGATCGGGGCGTTTTTGTAGCCCCAGATATAAGTTTCTTTTGCGAGAGAAGGGGAAGCAGTTCTGTCAGGAATCTTTTTTTCAGCTGTTTTTTCATACCCCATTTTTAAACCCTGCAGATTTGCCCCGATCAGTGCCGGATATTTTTTCCCAATAGTATTTTTGCAGAGTGTTTCAATGGAATCCATCGGGATAAAAGGACACGCTCTGGTGATCGCACCGAGCATAACCATGTTAATGCGGGATCTGGATTCCATGGCGATGGAGAGTGCGTCCAGACAATACAGCGTTCCAGTTGGAATATTGTATTTTTCTGCCGCTTCATCACAGGATAAAGGTGTATTTAAAACAATTTTTGTGTCGGCGGAAATCCCGTCTAATACTGGGTAAGTCCCGATCAGCCCTTCGTGAAAAATGCCAAGTACATGCGGTTGTAATACCGGGCTGTTGATGCGCAGTGGATGGGAAGCGGGACTCCAGCGGATATAGGATTTTACCGGTGAACCTCGTTTTTCAGATCCGTAGCTGGAAAAACTTAAGGAGTTTAAGGAAAGGTATAAGGCACCGAGTTCGCCGAGCATTTTTCCGCAGAGATTTGCGCCGAGACCGCCGATGCTCTCTAACCGTATTTCAAAATAACCGTATTCATTTGTAACCGGAAGTGTAACTGGGGTGTACATCATATGCTCCATTCTTGCGCTATATTCACGCATTTTATTGATTCACTCATATACAAAAGTTTGATTTTACATAGCAAATGTGATTGTAAATAGCTATGTGTCTGTTATTTTATAGTGTGTACAGAAGCAGACGAATCATGCGCATTTTTTTAGTTTACATCCGGGGGGAAAGTGATTAGAATAGACAGGTAGGTTTTATGGGTGGTGTCATATATATGAAAGAGAAAATCATAGTATTTGTTAAAAAAGAAACGGTGCTGGTCGTTGCAGCCATTTTAGCGGTAATGTCAGCTTTTTTTGTGCATCCGGATCAGGCATATATCGATTATATTGATTTTCGTGTGCTTGGGATCCTGCTCTCGCTGATGATCATTATGGCGGGCGTGCAGAATAATGGAATCTTTGATGGGATCGGGCGGCGGCTTCTTGCGCATACGAAAAATACGGCGCAGCTGGCATTTGTTCTTGTTTTTCTGTGTTTCTTTTCAAGCATGGTCATTACCAATGATGTTGCGCTTTTGACGTTTGTTCCGTTTGCACTTCTCACGCTGCAAAAATGCGGGCAGGAGCGCCTTATGGTGCCGGTCATCGTGCTTCAGACCATAGCGGCGAACCTTGGAAGTATGCTGACTCCGATTGGAAATCCGCAGAATTTGTATTTATATAATCTCTCAGAAATGAATGCTGGGGAGTTTCTTGTCTTGATGCTTCCGTATACGGTTGTTTCCGGTGTGCTGCTTGCCCTGACGATTTTCGTTTTAAGTGCAAGAAAAAGAAAAATCAGATTGACAGACTGTCATTTTTCGGAAGAAAAAAAGGAAATGAACAAAAAACTGACCGGCATGTATGCGGTTTTATTCCTTATGGCGCTTTTGGTCGTGGCAAGGATCCTGCCGTATTATATTTTGCTTGCGGCGGTGGCTGTGTCTGTGTTTTTATCAGATAGAAAAGTACTGGGGCAGGTGGATTACTGCCTGATCTTTACGTTTATCGCTTTCTTTATTTTTACAGGAAATATCGGACGGCTGCCGGCGTTTCAGGAAGTACTGCATTCATTGGTTAACGGAAGGGAACTTCTGGTGGGAATTGCCACAAGCCAGGTGATCAGCAATGTTCCGGCGGCACTGTTATTGTCCGGTTTTTCGGGTGATTTAAAGCAGCTTTTGCTTGGTGTAAATTTAGGGGGACTTGGCACACTGATCGCCTCCATGGCGAGCCTGATCTCCTATAAAATATATGCGCATAATTATAACCGCACGAAGGGGTATTATCTGTTGTGGTTTCATCTGGCAAATATCATTTTTCTCGCGGTACTTGTGCTGCTTGCGCTGGGAATGCGGTAAAATGGGAGGGAGAATAAAATGCAGGAAAAACAATTAGATAAAGAAAGTATGAAGGGAACCATCTATGTGCTGCTCTCTGCAGTATGTTTCAGCACCGGAGGTGTTCTGATAAAGTCGATTCCGTGGAGTTCCATCACGATCCAGGGAATCCGCAGTATTTTTTCATTTATGCTGATCGCATCATATATGGTCATCACAAAACGAAAGTTTGTATGGAACAAAACGGTGTTGTTTGGAGCCGTCTGCAATACGGCTATGGCTTTAACGTTTGTTTCAGCAACAAAGATGACAACGGCGGCAAATGCGATCGTGCTTCAGTTTACAGAACCAATCTTTGTGATTCTGCTGATGTGGGCATTATATAAGAAGAAACCGAAAAAAGCGGCAGTGGTGGCATGTGCGGTCGTGTTTGCCGGTATCTTATGCTTCTTTTTAGATTCCCTGAGCGCCGGGGGAATGGCGGGAAATCTGCTTGCGGTATTTTCGGGATTTACCTATGCGCTGGTTATGATGATGAAAGGTTTTCCGGGAGCTGATTTTGAATCGTCATTGCTGGCATCCCATGTGATCAGCCTTAGCATCGGACTGCCTTCGTTTTTGGGGGAGACCGATCATTCTGCGAAGGCATGGATCTGTATTATCCTTCTCGGTGTGATCCAGTTTGGCTTATCCTACATCTTTTTATCGAGGGGCTTGGATCGTGTTTCGCCGGTCACGGCATCCTTAACTTCTACATTAGAGCCGATCTTAAATCCAATTTTAGTTGCGATCTTCTGCGGTGAGACAATCGGGCGCACGGCAGTCATTGGCGCAGTGCTTGTGATCGGAGCGGCAGCCTGCTATAACGTTTATGAGGCGGCGCATAAGGATTAAAGGAATTCCGGCATCAAAATATATGATGTTAAAACCAAATAGTGCTTCACAACCTGGCGGCTGACAAATTGCGCAAAGCCGAGAATGCTTTTGTGACTTTGGGAGAAAATTAGAAAATCTTAGTCTGCCTGTCTATCCACAGTGATGTTCTGCCACGGATGGCAGAACAAGGCTTCTCGAGCCAAGGATGGCTCGTTGAACGCCGTTCACGTCACTCCGAGAAAAAGTAAAACAGGCAGGCTTAGCTTTTCTTATTTTCGGACAACGGAACAAAACAGGCACGGCTTTGCGCAATTTGTCAATCAATAAACCTGAACGCACTATTTGTGCCAACAACATTATAAGGTATATTACAGAATCACAAAAACGTGGTTCTGTATTTTTTTACCCATTTTTTACATAAACCCCCACACCCATTTTACAATATCCGCTTAGGATATAGGGTAAAGATGAGAGAAATAAAAGAATCGATGCCGGACAGGCGGATTTAGTGCGCAGATGGAAGAAACCGGCAGGAATGGAGAAGAGATGGAAAGAACACTCGTGTGGGGACACCGCGGTGCGAGCGGTTATGCACCGGAAAATACAATGGCAGCTTTTGAGAAAGCGGTAGAGCTTGGCGCAGATGGAATTGAACTGGATGTGCAGCTCACAAAAGACGGAGAACTTGTTGTCATCCACGATGAAACGATCGACCGAGTGAGTGATGGAAGCGGCTGGGTAAAAGATTATGCCTACGCGAAGCTGATCAAACATAATTTTAACCGTACACATCCGGAGTATGAACATGCACAGATACCCACGTTAGAGGAAACGCTGATGAGGAAAAAGAATCTGGAGCGGATTAAAATTCCGGTTTTGATCTTTATAGCAGGGAATGACCACACTTCAAAAGCGGGTGTTATCGTGATCGCGTCAATGTTTGTGATCGGGTTTGTTATTTTTAAGATCCAGTCACAGACAATGCAGAGAAGGGAAAAGCGGTCTTTGGCGGTAAGCAGAACCAGGGATGAGTTCGAAGCGGAAACGGAAAATGATTATGATGACTATGACTATGGATATGGATATGAGGATGATTACGAACCAGGAGATATGGATTTTGCCGAAGAAAGATTCTAAAAATCAGAAAAAACGCATAGGAATAAAAGAGACTTTAGCGGGAGCAGATACCTTGCTCATGGAAAAACAATTAAAAGAACAGATCGAAGCACCTATGGTAAGACTTTCTTACGCATATGCGATGGATGTGGTGCAGGCAAAATTAAAAATGATCAATGCGGACCTGACGGAGCAGTTTGACCGTCAGGTTATTCGTAGTATGACAGGCCGGATCAAACAGACGGACAGCATTGCAAAAAAGCTGATGCGAAAAGGAAGAGAAGTAACATTTCAGGCTGCGGTAGATACTTTAAACGATATTGCCGGGATCCGCGTCGTCTGTTTTTTTTGTGATGATATTTACCGTGTGGCAGATTATGTAAAAAAGCAGAAGGACATCACGCTGCTCAAAGAAAAGGATTATGTGAAAAATCCCAAAAAGAGCGGTTACCAGAGTATCCATCTGATCGTGGGTATTCCGGTCACTTATCTGGAAAAGACAAAGGAAATAAGAGTGGAGATACAGATCCGTTCTTTTGCCATGGACTATTGGGCAGAGCTTGATAATCAGATGTGTTATAAGAAAAATGCCGGACAGATTGAAAATGTGGAGCGTGCAACCAAAGATTATTCCGATGTGATCGCAAAAGTAGACAATCAGATGTTGGAACTGCGCAGACAGATCGAGAAAAAGTAAGCGAAACGTTTACCATTATTTTACATACATTTTACCAAACCTCTCTCATGTATTTTACATAAGTGCCGTAAAGTAAAAACTGTCAAAAGGAAATGAAAAGAAAACAGCAGGATGGACGCCCTGCAAATTGAAAAAAGAGAGGATTAAGAAAATGAAAAAGAAAGTAATGTGTATGTTATTAACAGGTATGATGGCAGCCAGCATGATCGCAGGCTGTGGTAACAGTGGAAATGCAAGTGGAAATGCAAGTGCAAATGCCGGAGCAGATACAAATACAGATGCAAGTGCAGATGCAGCGGACAGTTCAGCAGATCAGTCAGCAGATGTTACACCAGATACGACAGCTGCAAATTCAGCATCAGCAGCAACCGGAGATTTTGACAACAGCGAGTACATCAACGTTGTATCCCGTGAGGATGGTTCCGGTACAAGAGGAGCATTCATCGAGCTGTTCGGTGTGGAAGAGAAAAATGATGCCGGTGAGAAAATTGATAATACAACCGATGAAGCAATCATCACAAACAGTACCGACGTTATGTTAACAACAGTTTCAGGTGATGAATACTCCATCGGATATGTATCACTTGGTTCCCTAAACGACAGTGTAAAAGCAGTTTCCATCGATGGAGCAGAAGCTACCGTAGATAATATCAAGAGCGGAGATTACACGATCGCAAGACCATTTAATATTGCAACCAAAGGAACACCAAGCGATGTGGCACAGGATTTTATCAACTTTATCATGAGTGCAGACGGACAGGCAGTTATTTCTGATAATAAATACATCCCGGTAGATGACGGTGCAGCAGCATTCGAGTCAAACGGCGCAAGCGGAAAAGTTGTTGTAGCAGGATCTTCTTCCGTAACACCTGTTATGGAAAAATTAAAAGAGGCATATGTCGCAGTCAACAGCGGTGCAGAGATCGAGATCCAGGAGAGCGACTCCACCACAGGTATGACAGCAGCTATGGATGGAACCTGTGATATCGGTATGGCTTCCCGTGAATTAAAAGATTCTGAGACAGAGGGCGGCTTAACAGCAGCCGTGATCGCAATGGATGGTATCGCAGTCATCGTAAACAACGACAACCCGACTACAGATCTTTCCAAAGATACAGTCAAAGGCATCTACACAGGCGAAATCACATCCTGGGATGGCGTTACAGAGTAATACAGACAGATACAAACAACATATTTCATAGAATTCCTTATTATAAAACATCAGGTAAAGACCGGGAGAGACAGTTACTCTGCCGGTCTTTACATAAATAACGTACACAACTTTTTATCAGTCTGGAGAAAAATAATGAATCATATTAAAGAAAAAGTAATGGAAGGCGTTTTCCTCTTTACGGCAGTCATATCCATTATCGCGGTAGCCTTAATCTGTGTGTTCTTGTTTGCAAACGGATTTCCGGCAATGCAGAAAATCGGTGTATGGCAGTTTTTGTCGGGAAAAGTATGGAAACCGACCAATAATATATTCGGAATCTTTCCGATGATCTTAGGAAGTATTTATGTAACCGGAGGAGCACTTTTAATCGGAGTCCCGGTTGGAATACTGATGTCAATCTTTATGGCCCGCTTCTGTCCGGAAAAACTGTACCGCATTTTAAAACCGATCGTGGATCTCTTAGCAGGCATCCCTTCTATTGTATATGGATTTTTCGGTCTGGTCGTATTGGTGCCGTTTATCAGAGAACATTTTAAAGGAAATGGAAACAGTATCTTAACCGCTTCGATCCTGCTTGGAATCATGATCCTGCCGACCATTATCGGTGTGTCAGAGTCTGCGATCCGTGCGGTGGAAAACAGCTATTACGAGGGGGCACTTGCACTTGGAGCAACCCATGAGAGAAGTGTTTTTACCGTGATCGTTCCGGCAGCAAAATCCGGTATCATGGCAGCAGTCGTGCTCGGTGTCGGACGTGCAATCGGTGAGACGATGGCAGTTATGATGGTAGCCGGAAACCAGGCGCGGGTTCCATCGAGTATTTTTAAAGGTGTCCGTACCTTAACGGCAAATATTGTAATGGAAATGGGATACGCAACGGATCTTCACAGAGAAGCACTGATCGCAACCAGTGTGGTACTGTTTGTGTTTATCCTCATCATCAATGTCTCTTTCTCTATTTTAAAAAGACGCACAAAGGACAATTAGAAAGGGGAGATTAAGATGGAAAAACATATGGAAACTGAGATTGCTGCGATCAATCAGCAGTCTTTCAAAGATAAGATCAAATCATATACGAAACATCCGGGTTCATTCTTATTGCTGCTTTTAGTGCTTGTCGCAGCAGTGCTGACTGTGGGTGTCCTGGTATTTCTGGTGGGTTATATTTTAATCCGCGGTATCCCGTATTTAAAAACATCGCTGTTTGCATGGACTTATAATTCGGATAATGTGTCGATGCTCCCGGCGATGATCAACACACTGTTTATGACGGTGCTGGCGCTTTTGTTATCCGTACCGTTTGGTGTGGGCGCAGCGATCTACCTCGTGGAATACGCAAAAAAGGGAAACAAGTTAGTCGGGATCATCCGTGTGACGGCGGAGACACTTTCCGGTATTCCTTCTATTATTTATGGACTCTTTGGTATGTTGTTTTTCGTGACAGCATTAAAATGGGGCTACTCAATGATGGCAGGTGCAGCGACGCTTGCAATCATGGTACTCCCGGTCATCATGAGAACGACGGAGGAAGCACTTTTATGTGTGCCGGATTCATTCCGTGAAGGAAGTTTTGGACTCGGCGCAGGAAAACTGCGTACCATATTTAAAATTGTGCTTCCGAGTGCGATCCCGGGTATTTTATCCGGCATTATCTTAGCGATCGGGCGAATCGTCGGAGAGACGGCGGCACTCATTTATACATCAGGTACAGTTGCAAACCTTGCAGGATTTTTTGATTCCGGCCGTACCTTAGCGATCCACATGTATTCGTTATCGCGTGAGGGTATGCATACCAATGAGGCATATGCGACGGCGGTTGTACTTCTTATCGTGGTACTGATCATCAACGGGGTATCCTCCCTGATCGCAAAAAAATTTGAAGCGCCGAAACAGTAGAATGGAGAAAAAAAATGGCAGAAAAATTTAAAATTTCAAACCTGGATTTATATTATGGTGATTTTCATGCACTAAAAAATATCAATATGTCGATCGCATCGAACGAGATTACAGCATTTATCGGACCGAGCGGCTGCGGAAAATCCACCTTTTTGAAGAGTTTAAACAGAATGAACGATCTGGTCGAGGGATGTAAGATCACCGGCAGTGTTCTTTTGGATGGAGAGGATATTTACAACGGCATGGATGTCAACATTTTAAGAAAACGTGTCGGAATGGTATTCCAGAAACCGAATCCGTTTCCAATGAGTATCTATGACAATATCGCATATGGACCAAGAACACACGGTATCCGCTCCAAGGCAAAGTTGGATGAGATCGTGGAGAAATCCCTGCGGGATGCGGCGATCTGGGATGAGGTAAAGGATCGTCTGAAAAAAAGTGCGCTCGGCATGTCCGGTGGGCAGCAGCAGAGACTTTGTATCGCAAGGGCACTTGCTGTTAACCCGGAAGTCATCTTAATGGATGAGCCGACCTCAGCACTTGACCCGATCTCAACATCAAAGATCGAGGATCTTGTCATTGAACTGAAAAAACAGTACACGATTATTATGGTAACACATAATATGCAGCAGGCAGTCCGTGTCTCGGATAAGACCGTATTTTTCCTGTTAGGGGAAGTGATCGAGTCGGGTGAGACAGAGCGGTTATTCTCCGTGCCGCAGGATAAGCGGACAGAGGATTACATCACCGGACGTTTTGGATGATACTGCGGGCTGGGTCAGCCATGACATACAGAAAAAAGTGTAGAAATGTAGAGCAATCTATAACAGGAAAAGAAAGAGGGAAGTGGAAAATCATGAGAAACAGATTTGACAGACAGCTTCAGGTATTGAACGATGAATTGATTGAGATGGGAAGCCTGATCGAGCAGGCGATCGAGATGGCATGTTCGGCACTGGTCAGACAGGATGTGGAGAAAGCGCAGAAAGCGATCAGCTTTGATGAGGAGATCGACCATCAGGAGCGCGATATTGAAAGCCTCTGCATGAAATTATTATTGCAGCAGCAGCCGGTGGCAAAAGATCTCCGCCTGATCTCAGCAGCACTGAAAATGATCACGGATATGGAGCGTATCGGGGATCATGCATCCGATATTTCGGAAATGACGATACTGATGGCGGACGCCGCTTATGAAACCGGGGATCCGATCAATCTTGACCTGATCAAGGAAATGGCAAAAGAAACAACTGACATGGTCATCAAGAGTGTGGATGCATTCGTGCAGAAAGACATGGATATGGCACACTGGGTCATCAAAGAAGATGATGTGGTGGATGATCTGTTCAACCAGTTCAAACAGCAGCTCATCAAAAAGATCAATGAGAATGTAAAAAATGGGGAGCAGGCAACGGATATGCTGATGGTTGCAAAATATTTTGAGCGTATCGGAGACCATGCGACCAATATTGCGGAGTGGGTGATCTATTCCATTACCGGACAGCATGAAAATTAAAAATAGACAAAAATAAATGGTTTCTTTGAGATTTTACATAGATTTTACATAAAGTTGACGGCGAATTTACATACTCCTTTTTATGCTAATTGCAAAATGACGAAAAATGCTGTATAAATAAATTATATGTCAAAAAAACGTAAAGAATAAGAAAAGCGGCATACAAAAGGAGATTGAGATGGATATTTTTGGAGTACTGACCCTCATTGGCGGATTGGCACTGTTCCTGTACGGAATGAATGTAATGGGTGCCGGACTGGAGAAGATGTCAGGAGGTAAATTAGAGAAGATATTAGAGACTCTGACATCAAACCCGATCAAGGCAGTGTTGCTTGGTGCAGGTGTAACCGCAGTGATCCAGTCGTCATCGGCGACGACGGTTATGGTGGTTGGTTTTGTGAACTCCGGTATTATGAAGCTGTCACAGGCAGTCGGCATCATTATGGGTGCAAATATCGGAACAACGGTAACGTCATGGCTTTTGAGCTTAAGTGGACTGCAGGGGGATAACTTTTTTATCCAGATGTTAAAACCATCCTCCTTCTCACCGATCCTTGCAATGATCGGTATCATACTTTGTATGTCGAAAAAGAGCGACAAGAAAAAAGATATCGGTGAGATCTTACTTGGATTTGCAGTATTGATGTACGGTATGGAGAGCATGAGCGGGGCGGTAGAACCGCTTGCAGATGTGCCGGAATTTACGAATATCTTAACGATGTTCCACAATCCGTTCCTTGGTGTATTGGCAGGAGCTGTACTTACTGCGATCATCCAGAGTTCCTCTGCATCGGTCGGAATTTTACAGGCACTGTCTGTAACAGGAGCATTTACCTATGGTTCTGTGATCCCGATCATTATGGGACAGAATATCGGTACCTGTGTGACGGCAATGATTTCAGCAATCGGGGCAAACAGAGGTGCAAAGAGAACGGCATTTGTACATCTTTATTTCAATGTAATCGGTACGATTTTGTTTTTGGTATTGTTTTATACAGGCAATGCGCTGATCGGATTTGAGTTTACCAATGAGGTCGTTGGAGCAGCGGGAATCGCAATGATCCATACCATATTTAATGTGTTCGCGACTCTTGTTTTACTGCCGTTTACAAAGGGATTAGAGAAGCTGGCTTACTTGACGATCCCGAAAACAGCAGAGGAGCAGAATCAGAAAGAGGATGTATTTGTGATCTTAGACGACCGCTTCTTAAGTAGTCCTGCATTTGCCATTGAGCAGTGTCACTCTCTGGCAAACCAGATGGCGAAGATCACACACGAAGGATTTTTAGAGGCAATGACCGTACTTGATGAGTACTCCGAAGAAAAGATCGAGGATGTCATTGCAAAAGAAAATATTGTAGATACCTATGATGATAAACTCAGTGCATACTTAACGAAGTTAAGCAGCCAGAATTTATCTTACAAAGACAGTCTGAAGGTAACATCACTGCTTCACTGCCTGACAGATTTTGAGCGAATTTCCGACCATTCCATCAACGTGGTGGAAAATGCACAGCAGATGTATAAAGAGGGCGCTGTATTTTCCAAGAAAGCAAAGGAAGAAATGAAGGTATACAGCACAGCACTCCGTGATATCTTAGAGCGTACCACGAACGCATTTGTGGAGGGTGATGAGGCACTTGCGCGTACGGTAGAACCGTTAGAAGAAGTCATTGATGAGTTAAACAAGACAGTAAAGAAAAACCATATGAAGCGTCTTAGAAAAGGGAAATGTACCATTGAGCTTGGTCTTGTATTGTCAGATCTTGCAATGAACTATGAGCGTGTTGCAGACCATTGTTCGAATATCGCGGTATATATGATGCAGTTAGAGGATACCCAGTTAGAGGAACACAGTTTTACCGAGCAGCTGGATGCAGAGGAGAGCGCAGAGTTTACAAAACAGTTAAACGAGTTCGAGAAGATATATCAGATTTAAGGGCGCAAAAATGGGGATTGAGGAAAAATATGGCAACGATCTATATAGTGGAAGACGATATTAATATTCGTGAAATTGAACGTTATGCGCTCAAAAACAGCGGTTATGAAGTGGAAGAATTTGAGGGCAGCGCATCATTTTTTAAGCGTCTGGAAAAAAATATCCCATCCCTGATCCTTTTAGATATCATGCTTCCGGGGGAAGACGGACTGGATATTTTAACAAGGATCCGGGCAGACAAGGCGACCGCGGATGTCCCGGTTATTATGGTAACGGCAAAGACAAGTGAGCTTGATAAGGTAAAGGGACTTGATCTTGGAGCAGATGATTATATCACAAAGCCGTTTGGAGTCATGGAGCTGATCTCCCGTGTGAAAGCACTGCTTCGAAGAACAAGCCGCATGAATGAAGATTCACAGCTGATACATGAAGATATCCTTATGGATATGGACAAACATGCCGTTACGGTTGCAGGGCAGCTGTGTGAGCTGACATTTAAAGAATTTGAATTGTTAAAGTACCTGATGCTCAATCAGGGAATCGTTTTATCAAGAGACAAGATTATGGATCAGGTATGGGGATTTGAGTACGAAGGAGAGAGCCGTACCGTTGATATGCATATCAAAACACTGCGGCAGAAACTTGGAGCAGCAGGAAGCTGCATCAAGACCGTGCGGAATGTGGGGTACATGATCGAATGAAAAAAAGAATTAATACCGGTTTTATGTTGATTGCGGCAATCGCCATTGTGGTGACTGCCGTTTGTTCTATGTTTCTTTTTTATCAGATTCTGGAAGAACAGATATTTGATGATTTAAAGGCAAGTGCACATGTTGTCTCGGTGATCAGTCCGAATGAACTTTCGAAGGATATCACGTATTCTTTGGAAAATGACGGGCTGCGCATCACCTGCGTGGATACGGATGGCACGGTCCTGTATGACAGTATGGAAGATGCTTCTTCCATGGAGAACCATAAGGAACGCCCGGAAATTGCGGAGGCCATAAAAAATGGCGAGGGAAAATCGATCCGTGTCTCAGCTACGTCGTCAAAGCATACCTTTTATTATGCACTTAGAAAAGAAGATGGGAGCGTTGTGCGTGTTGCGAAAGAGAGTGGAAGTATTTATCATCTGGTGTCTACGATGTCAGGTCTGATCTTAGCGGTTGGTCTGATGGTATTTCTGATGTGTGTATTTTATTCTTACCGTCTGACACGGAGACTCATGGCACCGATCGGGAAAATGGCAGATAATATTATCCTGGTGGATGAAACGGAAGTTTACGAGGAAATGCGCCCGTTTATTTCCATGATCAAAAAACAGCATATGGATATTTTAAATCATGCGCAGATGCGTCAGGAGTTTACAGCCAACGTTTCCCATGAATTAAAGACGCCGTTGACTGCGATCTCCGGATATGCGGAACTGATCGCAAGCGGAATGACGGGCGGGGAGGATACCGCGCATTTTGCAAATGAGATCCATAAGAGTGCAGAGCGTCTGCAGGCATTGATCAACGATATTATAAAGCTTTCAGAATTAGATGACAGTGATTTAAAACTTGAATTTGAGACGGTTGATCTGCATGATCTTGGGGAGCAGTGCATTCATTCCATGCAGATGCAGGCAGATAAAAATGAGGTGACGCTGCACTTAGAGGGGGCGTCTGTTCCAATGAACGGAAACAAGACGCTGCTTGAGGAACTGCTTTTTAACCTTTGCAGTAATGCGGTCCGTTATAATAAAAAAGGCGGCAGTGTCACGATCGTGACTACGATCGAAAATACCAGACCGGTCCTGATCGTAAAAGATACCGGTATCGGAATCCCGAAAGAACAGCAGGAACGCGTCTTTGAGCGTTTCTACCGTGTCGATAAGAGCCGGTCAAAATCCACTGGCGGCACAGGTCTGGGGCTTGCCATTGTAAAGCATATTGTCGCGCAGCATGATGCGCAGATGACGCTGACAAGTGAGGTTGGTGTGGGTACGGAGATCAAGATTGTATTTTAGTGAAAAAAGTCTAACCGAATCCTCAAATTTATGTTACAATAGAAAGATGCAAAAAATATACTATTGAGGAGCACAGCAATCATGTTTTCCATATCAGACATTAAGCAGGAAGCATATCCGGCAGCATACCGCCGGGGAAAGGAATTGTATGAGCGGGGACTCGTGCAGGAATTTTCCTATGACGTATACACGGAAGATGGCGTTCCAAAGGCAGAATTAATTGGAAGAGTAAAAGGAACAGTCGAGGATCACTACGATGTCCGGCTTGTGATAGATGAAGAATATGCGGAAGTTTCAGAGAGCCGCTGCAACTGTGAGGCGTTTTGTAACTATGAGGGCATCTGCAAACATTGTGTAGCCGTTGCGCTTGCCTATGTGAACCGCAGACAGGCGAAAGATATCTTAAATGCAAAACTTGGAGTAAGCGAGAAGACAGAGCAGAAGAACATCCGCACGGAAAAAGAGTTAAAAACGGATACTTCATTAAAAAATCTGTTAAACCGTTATTCCATGCGTGCAGGTTCCACCTATCTTTTACCGGAAAATATTTACGGCAAGGTGGAGTTAGAGCCTTATTTCAAGATGGAATACAGTTATGCCACGGTGGAATTTAAGATTGGAATGGAGCAGAAATATGTACTCAAAAATATTTCTGCATTTTTACACTCGATTAAAATCAATGAAAAAGTCCGTTACGGTAAAAAACTGGAGTTTTATCATCATCTGGATGCATTTACGGAATCTGCAAAACGTATGATTGCATTTATGGAACAGCAGGAGATGGATAAAAGACGTCAGAGCCAGTTCCATGCATATTATGCGTATACGGGCAGTTATGAACGCACGATGGAGTTAGACAGTGTGGGGATCGACCGTTTTTTTGAGGCAGTCGGGGATATGCCGTTTGAGGCAGAGGTAGGATTTTTACCGGAGGATACCTATACATTTTCACCGGAAGAAAAGCGTCCGAAGCTGGTTATCCGTCAGGGCGGTTCCGGTATTTTTCTGATGCTGGAAGATGATTCTGTGATCATCGGTGAAAAATATTTTTATTTCTATGACGCGGATATGATCTACCGCAGTCCGGCAGGAATGAAAGAAACGGTCGGAGAATTTTTTGAATTTCTGCACCGCCAGACCGGAGGACAGACTTATATCGCTGCAGATGAGCTTGCCATGTTCTGCCGCGACCTGCTTCCATTACTGAAAAAATATTTTAAAGTGGAAAAAGAGGCAGGATTTGATGAGAGCCTTTATGTGCCGCCGAAACCTGAGTTTGAACTTTATTTAGACAGACAGGATATGAATACGGTAGGTGCAAAACTGATGGCAGTTTACGGGGATGATAAATATAATGTCCTCGAGAAGATCGCACCGGGTGAAGTGCGCGATCTCGCAGAGGAACTCCGCATCAAAAATCTTGTGGAACCGTATTTCAATGAATATGCGCTGTCCCAGACAGTCTTTGTGCTGAAGAACAATGAGGAGATGTTGTATCAGTTAGTTTCAGGTGGATTGAGAAGACTGGGTGAATTTATGACCATTTATACAACGGAAAATTTCCGCAATTTAAAGGTGGTATCTTCCCCGGCCGTTTCCGTGGGTATCTCGTTAAAAAGTGATCTTCTGGAATTAAAAATTCATTCCGATGAGATGTCACGGGAGGAACTTGCCTACCTGCTCTCAAAATATGACAGGAAAAAGAAGTATATCCGTTTGAAAAACGGCGACTTTTTAAATATTGAAGAGGACGGTTTAAGTACGTTGGCGGAAGTCAGCGAGGATCTGCGCCTGACGGAGACAAATCTCAAAAAAGGCACTTTAATTGTACCAAAATACCGCGCAATGTATCTGGACGCGGCATTAAAGAACAATCAGCTTCTCTCGATCGAGAAAAATAAAGAGTTCAAGGGCATGGTCCGCAACATGAAGACGATCGAGGACAGTGACTATGAAGTGCCGGAAGCGCTGAATTCTATTATGAGAAGTTACCAGAAGAATGGATTCCTGTGGTTAAAGACGCTGCGTGAGAATGGATTCGGCGGTATTTTAGCCGATGATATGGGACTTGGAAAGACGCTTCAGGTCATCAGCCTTTTAACGGCAGAACAGCAAGAAATGCAGGCTGGGGAAAAGGAACTGCGCCGTTCCCTGATCGTGTGTCCGGCATCTCTGGTCTACAACTGGCAGAAAGAGATCACACGCTTTGCACCACAGTTAAAAACAGTCATTGTTGCCGGAAGTGTACCGGATCGTGCGTCGATCATCCGTCACAGCAAAGAGGGAGAAATCCTTATTACTTCGTATGATCTGTTAAAACGTGATGCCGAAGTGTACCAGAAGTTTGTATTTGCGATTCAGGTCATCGATGAGGCACAGTATATCAAGAACCCGTCCACACAGGCGGCAAAAGGTGTCAAAAAGATCACTGCGGCATTCAAGCTGGCATTGACCGGAACACCGATCGAAAACAGACTCAGTGAGCTCTGGAGTATTTTTGATTATCTGATGCCGGGATTTTTGTATACCTATCAGAAGTTCCGGGAGGAGATCGAGCTTCCGATCGCTGTGAATCAGGATGCAAACAAGATGGAGCGTTTACAGCGCATGATCCGTCCGTTTATTTTAAGACGTCTGAAAGGGGATGTGTTAAAAGACCTTCCGGAGAAGATCGAAGAAAATGTATTCGCAAGACTCGATGGCGAACAGATGCAGTTATATGATGCTTATGCGACCAGGATGAAGGAAATGCTTAGCCAGCAGAATGAGAAAGAGTTCCATAAAGGCAGGATGCAGATCCTTTCCGAACTTACCAAACTGCGTCAGCTCTGCTGTGATCCGGGACTTTTACTGGAAGATTACCATGGAGAATCCGCAAAGACCGACATGTGTATGGAATTGATCGTAAACGCAGTCGGAGCAGGACACAAGATCCTTCTGTTCTCGCAGTTTACATCCATGTTAGACCGTCTGACAGAGCGCCTGAAAAAAGAAGGAATCGACTACTATCTTCTGACCGGTTCTGTAAATAAGGAAAAACGTATGCAGATGGTGGAAAGTTTTAATAACGATGATGTTCCGGTATTCTGTATCAGCTTAAAGGCGGGTGGAACCGGATTAAACCTTACCTCCGCGGACATCGTCATCCACTACGATCCGTGGTGGAATGTTGCCGTGCAGAACCAGGCGACAGACCGTGCGCACCGTATCGGACAGAAGCATGTCGTGACGGTATACAAACTTGTGGCAGAGGGAACGATCGAGGAGAAGATCATCGACATCCAGGAGCGGAAAAAGAAACTTGCCGAGCAGGTGCTCGAGGGCGAAGGAATGGATTCTGCAAGCTTCACAAAAGAAGAGATTCTTGAATTGCTTGGTTGATTAAAAAAGTATGGGCTGCATAAGGTAATGTATTTTTATTAAAACATTGATTGACAAATCATGGTACATAAGATATGATGTGAAAACAGCGTTTGGCATAAGTGAAAAACTTATGATGAGCACAGGCTGATTTTTAAGGCAGACAGCCTGTGAAACCGTGAGGGAGTAGTTCGCGTGATTGCGTGATTTGTCAACATACCGGTTTCTTTTGGTGGGCACACACGAAAAGAACCTGGCAAATCTTAAAGAATGAGACTCATGTATATTTTTGTAGGGATATCTGCGAGGATATCCGGTACAGGAATATACGTGGAGTCTCTTTTTTTGACATATTTAACAGATAAATATTATCAGTAAAAACATGAGGGAAATTGGAAATCACTGCAGAAATGGCGCATACAGTACAAAATAACTGCGGAAATATCACGGAAAATGTCTGATACAAAAAGAAAGCGGTGAAAAAAGATGGCGATTTTTATTGAATTGTTTCTGATGGGAGTCGGGCTGTCCATGGATGCATTTGCAGTGTCGATCTGCAAAGGACTCGGGATGCGAAAGGTCAACAAAAAACAGGCACTTGTGATCGGGTTATTTTTCGGAGGATTTCAGGCATTGATGCCATTTGTCGGATGGCTTTTAGGAAGTCAGTTTGAAAAGTATATCACAAGCATCGATCACTGGATCGCATTTATATTACTTGGAATTATTGGTGGAAAAATGATTGTGGAATCTGTGAAACCGGATAAGGAAGATGACGAAGTAAAAGAAATGGATGCACAGCTCGATTTAAAAGAGATGTTTGTGCTTGCAGTTGCAACAAGTATTGATGCACTTGCAGTTGGGATCACATTTGCATTTTTAGATTACCCGATCGTGGAGGCTATCACGATCATTGGAATTTCTACGTTTTTTATTTCCATTGGCGGCGTTTATGTCGGAAACTTTTTTGGAAACAAGTACGAAAAGAAAGCAGAGTTTGCCGGCGGACTGATCTTAGTATTGCTCGGTGTCAGAATCCTTTTGACACATCTGGGTATTTTATAAATAACAGGAAAAACGAAGGAGGAAATGTGTATGGTGGCGATGATGCAGTCAATAGTTTTATTACTGGTGGGATTTGTTTTATTGATCAAAGGTGCAGATTTTTTTGTTGAGGGAAGTTCTTCCGTTGCAAGGGCGCTGCGGATTCCGTCTATGATTGTCGGACTCACGATCGTTGCAATGGGGACGAGCCTGCCGGAACTTGCTGTTAGTGTAACAGCTTCTGTTGCCGGAAATAATGCATTGGCAGTCAGCAATGTGATTGGCTCTAACCTATTTAATTTAATGCTTGTATGCGGGGCATGTGCATTATTTGCACCGTTGATCGTACAGAAAGATACATTAAAAAAAGAAATACCAGTTTCCGTTCTGTGCGCGGTGCTTTTGTTTGTTCTGGGAATTTCCGGCATGGAGATAGGAAGAACAGATGGTGTGATATTGTTACTTCTTTTTATTGGATTTTTGGTATGGATGGTACGGTCAGCATTAAAAGCGCATGCGGCATCGGCAGAAGCAGAAGATCCTTCCGGTGAATATAAAATTTATCCTGCATGGAAATGTGCATTATATATTGTGGGTGGTGCAGTGGCTATTAAATTTGGCGGGGATTTTGTTGTAGATGGTGCGTCAGCGATTGCCGTAAAAGCCGGGTTAAGCCAGAATCTGATTGGACTTACGATCGTTGCAATGGGAACCAGCCTGCCGGAATTTGTCACCTCTGTGGTAGCTGCAAGAAAAAATGAAGTTGATATGGCATTTGGAAATGTGATCGGATCAAATATTTTTAATATTCTGTTTATTCTGGGAGTGACAGCAGCGATAAGTCCGGTAGCGTTTATTATGGAAAATGTGGTGGACAGTATACTTTTGGTGCTGGTAAGCATTCTTGTATGGGTGTTTGCATGGAGCAGGCTTCATATAGAGAAAAAAGAAGGTGTGGTGCTGCTTGCATGTTATGCAGGATATCTGGTGTATATCTGTATGAGATAGGTGGGCTTCAAAAGCAGAGTTTTGACAAATATGTTTATTGAAGAGTTCTGGGCAAAAGAGTATAATAAAAATATAATTGCCTGGGAGATTAACTAGATGAAAGTTTAGGGAGGTAAACACAGTATGGAGTTTTTTGATAAGTTAAGTGAGACGATCGTGAGTGCGGGTAAGGATGTTGGGCAGAAGGCCAAGGATGTGTCTGAGATCGCAAAGTTAAAGATGGATATCAGATCCAAAGAGGATTTCGTGGAAAAACAGTATGCGGAACTTGGAAAAGCATATTATGAGAAACATAAAGATGAGGAAAATGCGGAAACCGAAGAAAAGACACCGGAACAGGAGCACTTTTTCCTGATTACGGAGGCACTCGGAGAGATCGAGCGTATGCGTGCAGAAGTATTTAAGCTTCAGGGAGCCACAGAATGTCCGAAATGTGGTGCCAAAATGCCGCAGGGAGCAGCGTTCTGCAGCAACTGTGGAACAAAGATGGACGATATGTTTGAGGAATAGGAGCCGGATGCGTGGAAAATCAGAATAAAGTCCGGGCAGATCTGCGTCAGTTAATTCCTTTTTTCATTGTGGCGTTTGTGGGGATTATTTATCACCTGCGAATCCGGCCGATGGCGGGAGATGATGTTTTCTTTTCACAGGCGACATCTGAACTTGGATTGTGGAATTATCTGATCGTGCGTTATGAGACGTGGACATCCAGGTTCGTGATCGAGTTTTTACTGGTAGAGATCATAAAGTATCCGCTTTTGTGGCGGCTTATTGATCTGGCGCTCTTTATTTCTTTCCCGGTATTGCTTTCAAAGATATTTGGCGGTGGAAAGTGGATGAACTGGTGCGCGGCAGCGGCAATTCTTTTATATCCGTTTCATGATATGGGGACCGCCGGCTGGATTACCACCACCGTGAATTATTTCTGGCCGGTATGGGGGATGTTCTTCGTCGGAGTCCTTCTCAAAAAAATGATGATACATAAGAAAATCGGAATAATGGAAGGCATTGCGGGCGTGCTGGTCTGCCTGATCGCAAGCAGTCATGAACAGGTGGCGGTAATTCTGTTTGTGGTTTTTGTTCTGTATGGCATCTACATGGTCATCGGAAAACACCGGAAGGAATCTTTGATGCAGGATTCTGCAGGGAGTGATCTGGCGGATCGGAAAGTGATCCGGGGAAACCGCTTTTATCTGGCAGGGATGGTGCTTGTCAATGTGGCGACGCTGATCTCGATCCTGCTCTGTCCTGGAAATGCCGGGCGCAATGCGGTCAGTATTGCGGATCTCCCGATTTTTGAGACATACGGATTTGGAGATAAACTGTATCTTGGCCTGCTCAGTATCGAGCGTGTATTTATTGCAAACTGCGATGCTGTATTTCTGACAGTGACGCTTGTACTTGCAATGCTTGTCTATGTGAAAACAGATGATTATAAAAAGACACTCATTTCTGAACTGCCGGTTCTGATCTTATTTGGACAGACAGCATTGCGCACCGCCTATCCGGGTTTGTCCGGTCTGTTTGTTATGCCAGAGCAGATCACGGAGTGGAGCTGGGGTGCGCTTTCTACCTGGCTTCCGATGGTGTATCTTGCAGTCACAGTGGCGGCGATGCTTTATGCATTATGGATCATCTTAGGAGAGCAGCCGATAGAGTATATTTACGCGCTTCTTATGTTGGGATGCGGATTTGGTGCAGGCATGATCCTTGGATTTATGGCGACGATCTATGTTTCCGGTGAGCGTGTTTATATTACCCTGTATTTTATATTGCTGTTTGTGACAATGTTTTGCATTTACCGTATGGCAGATGCTGTGGAAGAAAAATTAAAGCAGACAGGCGGAAAGCTGGCGGTGACACTGCTTGCATTGATCTGCCTTATAAATATTGGATTTGTAACCCTATCCTGTTAAGGATAGGGTTTTCTGTCACTGTTAAGGATAGGGTTTTCTGTTACCATATTTTTTTGTTGACAAAACATAGTATTCATATTAATATAGTATGAAATAAAAAGATAAAGATGAAACATATTTAATATAAAAACTGGATCCGCGGCAGAACGGCGGAGAAAAGGAGACTAGTGTGAAAGAAATATTATGCTTTGGAGATTCCAATACTTATGGATTGATACCGGGAACGAAAAACCGCTACGGCAGAGATACAAGATGGACAGGGCTGATCGAACAGCAGTTATATGGAAAAGGCTGCCGCATCATTGAGGAAGGACTGTGCGGCAGGACGACAGTTTTTGAGGATGAGCTGCGCGAGGGCAGAAAAGGTGCAGCGTTTTTGCCGACTCTTTTGGAGAGCCATGCGCCGGTGGACCGCGTTGTTTTAATGCTTGGAACGAATGACTGCAAGACATTTTACAATGCTTCTGCGGAGGTGATCGGTCTTGGCGTGGAGCGTCTGGTGGAGCAGATCCGCAAGGCAGATAAGAATATCAGGATCTTACTGATCTCTCCGATACAGCTTGGGGAAGGTGTCTGGGAGCAGGGGTATGATCCTGAGTTTAATGAAAAGTCCGTGGAGGTATCGAAGGGGTTGAAAGCAGTTTATCAGAAAGTGGCAGAAAAATATGGCTGTGATTTCCTTGCAGCATCCGATGTGGCTGAGCCGAGTAAGGAGGACAGGGAACATCTGAATGAGGAAGGTCATAAAAAGCTGGCGGAGGCGGTGCTTGAAGTGCTGGCGGCGTAATTGACGTTACAAAATCAATGATGTAAAATTGTTATAAATCAGTTTTAAATAGTAGCTGCGCAGGAAAAACATTGTGGGGGAGGCGTGTCATATGGCTGTATTTGAGAAGGTAGTTCATGGTAATTTGAAGGATGTGATCCAAAATACAGATATGCTGTTGAAAGAAGGAAAGCATAAATTAGATTTCCGGGATGAATACAGCATGACGTCCAAGGGAATGGATGTTACGGTCAGAATCTATCAGAGATACAATGTGATACCGGGCAATTCTACCTGTATTACGTTGCTATTTCAGGATAATAAAGATGGAGACATTAAGATCGCCGGACTTTCAGCAGGAGACGAATATGGAATCTTTGGTATGGATTTAGGCATGGGAGCACGCACGGCGCAGGAATGTGAGGAAAAGTTAGAAAGTCTGGGCGGGGCATCCTGACACACGGGGGAAAATGACAGGGAAGAAGTCTGCTTTGGATGATTTTCAGGTGGAATGAAACGAAATATGATACATTGATAAAAATATAACAAAGATATATAAGAAAATGAAACAAAATTGTGTATTATATACAATAATATATAGAAAAAACTGTAAAACACAAACAAAAATGATAAATAACATCAAGAAAGTATTGCATTGCATTGTGCATTATGATATGATGCAGACAGTTCAATAAGAGAGCAATGACAGGAGAGCGAATAGAACGGCCGATGAAGCCGTTGGTATTGTCGCTCTTTTTTATGTTATATTAAAACTGCAATGCAAAAACGTCATGAGATGATCATCAGTTGTATACATATGAAATAGGAAAAAGGTATCTGGGAAGGGGAAAGCATGAATCAGAATTTTTATGAAGCAGTTGAGGATAATCCAATTATTGCAGCAGTAAAAAGTATGGAAGATGTGGAGGAATGCTGTAAACATGATGATATCAGAGTCATTTTTATTTTATTCGGGGATGTCTGTTCTATTGGCTCAATTGTAAAGACGATACGGGATGCAGGTAAGATCGCGATGGTGCATATGGATCTCATCAGTGGTTTAAGTCCAAAGGAGATTGCAGTTGAATTTATTAAGGAGCAGACTGAAGCGGATGGAATCATTTCCACGAAGCCATCACTGATCAAAAAAGCAAAAGAAATGTCTATGTATACAGTACTCCGTGTTTTCTTACTGGATTCAATGGCATTTGAAAATATCAGACAACAGCAGCACATGATAAAACCGGATTTTATCGAGGTACTTCCGGGAGTGATGCCTAAGATCATTGCACAGATCAGTCATTCGGTAAAAGTACCCATCATTGCAGGAGGGCTGATCACAGATAAAGAAGACGTGATGGGAGCATTGTCAGCGGGTGCGATGGCGGTATCATCCACAAACCATAAAGTCTGGAATATGTAAGGTAAAAAATAATATATTTCAATAGAAAAAAAGAACAATCAATTTTACGAATATTTATAATGCTCTGGGGGGAGCAGTTTAAATATTAAATAAAGCCAAAAGAAAGAGGAGGAAAAAGTATGGCAAAATATGTAATGGCACTGGATGCTGGAACCACAAGCAACAGATGTATCCTGTTCAACGAGAAAGGTGAGATGTGCAGCGTGGCACAGAGGGAATTTACACAGTACTTCCCACAGCCGGGCTGGGTGGAACATGATGCAGATGAAATCTGGGCAAGTATGCTCGGTGTTGCAGTTGAGGCGATGAACATGATCAATGCGACAGCAGAGGATATTGCAGCAATCGGTATTACCAACCAGAGAGAGACAACGATCGTCTGGGATAAGGAAACAGGAGAGCCGATCCATCATGCGATCGTATGGCAGTGCCGCAGAACTTCAGAATATTGCGATACCTTAAAAGAAAAAGGACTTACCGATAAATTCAGGGAAAAAACAGGTCTTGTCATTGATGCATATTTTTCAGGCACGAAGGTAAAATGGCTGCTTGACAATGTACCGGGTGCAAGAGAGAGAGCCGAAAAGGGTGAATTATTATTCGGAACGGTAGAAACCTGGCTGATCTGGAAACTGACAAAAGGCGCTGTTCATGTGACCGATTATTCCAATGCATCCAGAACAATGTTATTTAATATCAACACTCTTCAGTGGGATGATGAGATTTTAGCAGAGTTAAATATTCCAAAATGTATGCTGCCGGAGCCGAAACCGTCAAGCTGTATTTACGGGGAGGCAGATCCTTCTTACCTTGGTGGACCGATCCCGATCGCAGGTGCTGCCGGAGACCAGCAGTCAGCATTGTTTGGTCAGACCTGTTTTAACGCAGGAGAGGCAAAGAATACATATGGAACCGGATGTTTCCTTTTAATGAACACAGGCGAAAAACCGGTATTTTCCAAGAATGGTCTGGTAACTACGATTGCATGGGGACTGGATGGAAAAGTTAATTACGCACTGGAAGGCTCTATTTTCGTGGCGGGGGCTGCGATCCAGTGGTTAAGAGATGAATTAAGAGTCATTGATTCTGCACCTGATTCTGAATACATGGCAAAGAAAGTAAAAGATACGAACGGCTGTTATGTAGTTCCGGCATTTACCGGTCTTGGTGCACCTCACTGGGATCAGTATGCAAGAGGTACGATCGTAGGTATTACCCGTGGCGTCAATAAATATCACATTATCCGTGCAACATTGGAATCTCTGGCATATCAGGTGAATGATGTTCTGGTTGCCATGAAAGCAGATTCCGGAATTGATCTTACCGCTTTGAAAGTTGACGGTGGAGCAAGTGCTAATGATTTCCTGATGCAGACACAGGCGAACATTATTGATGCGCCGGTAAATCGTCCGCAATGTGTAGAGACAACAGCGATGGGCGCTGCATATCTTGCTGGTCTGGCAGTCGGTTACTGGTCAAGTAAAGAGGATGTTATTAAAAACTGGGCAATCGACAAGACATTTGAGCCGCAGATCGATGCCGCAAAGAGAGAAGAAATGATCAAAGGCTGGAACAAAGCAGTCAAATATGCATACGGCTGGGCAAAGGAAGATTAAAAAGAAGGTTTTGTATAGGGAAGGTAAAGATTGTAATGTATTGGTAAAGTTAATTGAATAAGGGGGGATAGTATGTTACCATATATAGCAGAATTTTTGGGAACTATGATTCTGATCATCTTAGGTGATGGAGTTGTTGCAAACGTAAATCTCAACAAATCTGGCATGAAGGGTGGAGGAACTGTCCAGATCACATTTGCATGGGGACTTGCGGTTATGCTGCCGGCATTTATTTTCGGAGCAGCATCGGGAGCATCGTTTAATCCGGCGCTGACGTTAGCACTTGCAGTTGACGGAAGTTTTGACTGGGCAATGGTTCCGGGATATATCATTGCACAGTTTGCAGGAGCGTTTGTTGGAGCGGTGATCGTATATCTTTTGTTTAAAGGACAGTTTGATGCAACAGAGGATCAGGCGACAAAACTTGGGGTGTTCTGTACAGCGCCTTCTATTCCGAACATGGGACAGAATATTTTCAGTGAGGCAGTTGGAACGTTTATCCTTGTATTTGCGATCAAAGGTATGGCAAATGTGCCGGGACTTACCGATGGACTTGGAAAGTTTCTTGTATTTGGAATCATTGTATCGATCGGTATGTCACTTGGTGGACTGACCGGATATGCGATCAATCCGGCAAGAGATATCGGACCGCGTCTTGCACATGCCGTTCTTCCAATTAAGGGAAAAGGAACATCCAACTGGGGATATGCAGTTGTTCCGCTGGTGGGACCGGTGATCGGAGCAATTGTTGCAGTACTGCTATATGGAGCAATTCCATGGTAGACCGTATGTTTGTCATGCGATAAGTAACTTTATATGACAATTTTATATTTATGACAGTAGATGTGCATGTGGAACCTGCAATCTATTGTTGAGGGGCAAGAGAGAAGAGAGCCTGACAGGATAATCGCAACAGCATGGAGTGCGCTTACTTGTCAGGCTTTTTCATTCATAGAAAATTACGCCCTATGAATGAAAAAGTTTGCAGATATCAGAAGAACAAAGTAGAAAAAGGAGAGATGGAAAATGTATGACGTAATTATCATCGGAGCCGGTGTATCCGGCGCAGCAGCGGCAAGAGAATTGTCGCGCTACAATGCAAAAATATGTGTGATCGAAAAAGAAGAAGATGTCTGCTGTGGCACATCCAAGGCAAACAGCGCAATCGTACATGCCGGATATGACGCGAAGGAAGGTTCACTGATGGCAAAATTGAATGTGCGCGGCAACGCCATGATGGAGCAGCTCTCCAAAGAACTCGATTTTCCATTTCGGAGGATCGGTTCGCTGGTAGTCTGCAGGGATGAAGCGGATATGCCGAATCTGAAAGCGCTGTATGACCGTGGCGTGGCAAACGGTGTGCCGGGGCTGCGTATTTTATCCAAAGAGGAAGTGCATGAGATGGAGCCGAATCTTGAGGATGATATCTGCGCAGCATTGTATGCGCCAAGCGCCGGGATCGTGTGTCCGTTCAACCTGAATATCGCATTGGCTGAGAATGCGAATGTAAATGGTGTGGAATTTAAGTTTGACACAGAAGTAACCGATTTGAAAAAGTCGGGAGATATCTGGGAAGTCCACACAAATCAGGGTGTGTTCGAGACAAAATATGTGGTCAATGCAGCCGGTGTCTATGCGGACAAATTTCACAACATGGTCAGTGAAAAGAAAATCCATATTACGCCAAGACGCGGTGATTACTGCCTGCTTGACAAGAGTGCCGGAAGCCATGTAAGTCATACGGTCTTTGCGCTGCCGGGCAAATATGGAAAAGGAATCCTCATTTCGCCGACGGTGCATGGCAACCTGCTGTTAGGGCCTACCGCCATTGACATTGAGGATAAAGAGGGAACCAACACCACAAGAGAAGGCCTGGATCAGGTGATTGCCGGTGCAAACCTGAATGTAAAAAATATTCCGATGCGTCAGGTCATCACATCTTTTGCCGGACTTCGTGCACATGAGGATGGTCATGAGTTTATTATTGAAGAGGTTGCCGATGCAAAAGGATTTATCGACTGCGCCGGAATCGAGTCACCGGGACTTACGAGCAGTCCTGCGATCGGAGAGATGGTTGCAGATCTGTTAAAAGAGAAAATGCATTTGGAAGAGAAAAAAGATTTCATTGCAACACGCAAGGGTGTATTAAATCCAAACACATTAAGTAAAGAGGAAAGAGCGGCATTAATTAAGGAAAAACCGGAGTATGGAAACATTATCTGCCGCTGTGAGATGATCACAGAGGGAGAAATCATCGATGCCATCAGACGTCCGCTCGGTGCAAAATCGTTAGATGGTGTCAAACGCCGGACGAGAGCCGGAATGGGACGCTGCCAGGCGGGTTTCTGTTCACCGAGAACCATGGAAATTTTAGCGAGAGAGCGCGGTGTGAACCAGTCTGAGATCACAAAATCAGGCGGAAATTCAAAGATTATTGTCGGAACCAACAAGGACAGTCTGTAAGAAGGAGGAGCCAGAGCATGAAAACATATGATATCGTAATCATCGGAGGTGGACCGGCAGGGCTTGCGGCTGCTGTTTCTGCAAAAAATAACGGAATCGATGACATATTAATTTTAGAGAGAGACAAAGAATTAGGCGGAATTTTAAACCAGTGTATCCACAATGGATTTGGACTGCATACATTTAAGGAAGAACTGACAGGACCTGAGTATGCGGGCAGATTTATTTCACAGGTGAAAGATCTGGGCATTGAATATAAATTAAATACTATGGTCATGGATATCAGCCATGAGAAAGTCGTTACGGCGATGAACCGTGAGGATGGCCTGTTTGAGATCCAGGCAAAAGCAGTCATTCTTGCTATGGGATGCCGCGAGAGACCGAGAGGCGCGTTAAATATTCCGGGATACCGCCCGGCGGGAATTTACTCCGCAGGAACGGCACAGCGTCTGGTAAACATCGAAGGCTTTATGCCGGGACGTGAAGTCGTCATTTTAGGTTCCGGTGATATCGGACTGATCATGGCAAGGCGAATGACACTTGAGGGTGCAAAGGTTAAGGTCGTGGCAGAATTAATGCCATATTCCGGCGGTCTGAAACGTAATATTGTGCAGTGTCTGGATGATTACGGAATCCCGTTAAAGTTAAGCCACACGGTTGTGGACATTAAGGGAAAAGAGCGTGTAGAAGGAATCACGTTAGCTGAGGTTGACAGTAAAGGAAAACCGATTCTGGGGACCGAAGAAGAATATAGCTGCGATACGCTGTTGCTTTCGGTAGGACTAATCCCGGAAAATGAGATTTCCAAAGGCATGGGTGTCGACATGAACCCGGTTACTTCCGGACCGAAGGTCAATGAGAGCCTTGAGACAAATATTCCGGGTGTATTTGCCTGTGGAAATGTGCTGCATGTGCATGATCTGGTGGATTTCGTGTCCGAGGAAGCAAAGACAGCCGGAAAAAATGCGGCAGCTTATGTGAAAGCAGATGGCGTGAAGGCAGCAAGAGATAACGACATTGTTTTAAATCCGATCGAGGGTGTCCGGTATACGGTGCCGGGAACCATCAATGTTGCTAATATGGATGAGCAGATCACAGTCCGTTTCCGTGTGGGCGGTGTATACAAGAACTGTTACGTCAGCGCTTATTTTGATGATGAGAGAGTCATTCACAGAAAACGTCCGGTTGTGGCACCGGGGGAGATGGAAGAGATCAAGCTGACAAAAGAACAGCTTTTGCAGTACCCGGATTTAAAGACGATCACAGTGAAAATCGAGCGGGAATAAAATGCTTACGCGCAAACTTGAGATGCAAATGAAAACGTTGTTTTCATTGAAAAGCAGCGCAAAAATGGAGGTATATCATGGAAGAGAAGAATTTAATCTGTATCGGCTGTCCGATGGGCTGCCCGCTGACTGTAAAAATGGAACATGGGGAAGTCGTAAGCGTTACGGGAAATACCTGTAAGCGCGGTGATATCTATGCGAGAAAAGAAGTAACAAATCCGACCAGGATCGTGACCTCCACCGTAAGAGTCACCGGAGGAAGCGAAGCGATGGTTTCTGTAAAGACGAAAGAAGATATTCCGAAAGGAAAAATATTTGACTGTGTCAAAGCATTGAAAAATGTTGAGGTTGCTGCCCCGGTGCACATCGGGGATGTGCTTGTGAAAAATGTTGCAGGGACAGGTGTGGATGTGATCGCAACGAAAAATGTGGAGTAAGTTATAGATTACATGCGGTGTGAATAAATTTTAAACATCCGGGGCAAAACAGATATCTTTGAGTATCCGTTTCGCCCCGGATGTTTTTGCAATCATTTTATGGTCAGCTTTTTATTTGCTATAAAATACTGATGTAGGATTGGATACATAAACGGTTGTGGAACAATTTTTCTTTCCGACTTTGCAGACCGGCTTGACACTGATGTAATACATGGTATTTTTTTTCAACTTTTTCTTTTTAAATTTTTTCAGGGTGTAGCTGGTGTTTTTACTTTTAACGGTGTCTACTTTTGTAAAAGTTTTCGTATCGTAGCTTGTGGAAACGTATATTTCATATGCGGAAGCACCGGAAACTTTTGACCAGTTGATCTTTATTCCTGAGCCGGACCGTTTTGCAGTAATCTTTTTAGGCGAGGTGCCAAAAGTAATGACGGTACTCCATGGACTGTAAACTTTTTGCTTAGTGCCTGCAAGTGTGACATAGGAACGGACTCTTGCTGAATAAAAAGTGCCTGCTTTGATTTTTTTTGAATTGGTATATGTTCCAAGGTAACTGTAAAATTTTGTTTCGTTTACAATCGGTTTTTTAAATTTTTTGGAATCAGAAACTTTTGTTATCTGCAACTGAAATGCTTTGGCACCATTAATGCCTTTCCATTCAAAGCTGGCATCTCCGGGATAAGCAGTTGTCACTTTAAAATCACGTATTTTCTTTGGAAGTGTTGTGGCGTAGGTTTCTGTGTAAGTATTAGAAACAGCCGTAAAGTCAGAATTGCTGTTTAAGGCATAAACGCAGATTGCATAAGAGCCATCTTCTTTTAAGTTTTTAATCGTACAGGAATTTGTACTTGTGGTAAGTTCCTTGGAAAGATCGGAAAGACCACTTGGATAATATACAACTTTATATCCGGATGCACCGGAAACGGCTGCCCATTTAAAGGACAGGGATGCAGCGGTTGCTTTGGTTCCTGTAATTTTTGATGTTTTATCGCTGATCCGTGCAACAACTTTTAAGGTGTCAGACCAGTTTCCAATATCACAGAGATTTTTATCGTCCATATAGGCATAGTCGTAAGGAGCTGTGTAGGCGCAGACACGCGCATAAAAAACAGATTTGCCGGACGGAGCATGTATTTTCGCAGTCGGTTCGTAATAGGAACCTTCATCCTTCCAGGTGATTTTGTCCTCGCTTATTTCAAGACGATAATAGATGGTCTGGTCACCTGACGAAACCGCATCCCAGGTAAGGGTAATATCTGGATTTTCGTAGGGCTCAATATCTGTTTCTTTTAAATTTGTGACAGTTGCAGTCTTTGCTTCGACATTTACATTTGCCAAAATAAGCAGAATAAATGCAAAAGTAAAAGCCAGTGCAAACTTCAATAAGGTTGTTACATAAGATTTTGTTTTCATAAACTCTCCATTCCTGCGCACGCTGCGCAAATACTCCTGTCAGACAGACAGGAACTAAACTGTTTTTAGTGTAGCATATTTTGATGATGAAAGGAATGGAGAAAAATATATTAATTTGCAGTGATCGCTTCTCGAATGGCAAGCAAAAAAAGTAGAGTGGATCAGCCGCTTGACTTTTTACACATTCCATGCTAGATTGAAAATAATCGTAAGAAATAAAACACCATGAAAAAGAGAGTACATCTGTTGGAACTTTACAGAGAAGTTTCTATATTTCCGGAAAAGGTGTTGTGAGTCAGGTATTTTAATAAGAAAACCTGTATCACAGAAACTGAAATACCGAATCGGAATAAGGCTGAGAGGAAACGGGCGGATATAGATGGAAGATGGCTTTGGAGTGGCAGGACTGAACTGTTTAAAATTGACAGATAAGTCCCGACAGGTCCGCCTGTTACAGCGGGAGATATTACAGCAGATGAGCATCGGTACAGTATGTATCCGGGCAGTCCGTGAGATATCGAAATGAGGCTGGCATTTTGTGCCGGTAAATGGGAGTGGTACCACGGGATAACATCTCGTCTTCTTTTTAGAGGACGGGATTTTTTTTATTTATAAGATGAAATAACCCACAGTATCAACAAGCAAATCATTAAGAAAGAAGGAAATACACATGAGCAGCAAAGGAAAATTTTATATGACAACAGCGATTGCCTACACATCCGGCAAGCCGCACATTGGAAATACCTACGAGATCGTACTTGCAGATGCGATCGCAAGATTCCGCCGTCAGGAAGGTTATGATGTTTACTTCCAGACCGGAACGGACGAACATGGTCAGAAGATCCAGGAGAAGGCCGAGAAGGCCGGGATCACTCCGAAAGAGTATGTGGACAATGTAGCCGGAGAGGTAAAACGCATCTGGGATCTGATGAACACTTCCTATGATAATTTTGTCCGTACAACCGATGAAGACCATGAGAAACAGGTAAAAAAGATCTTCAAAAAATTATACGATAAAGGTGACATCTACAAAGGTTCCTACGAGGGACTTTACTGTACTCCGTGTGAATCTTTCTGGACAGAGTCACAGCTTGTGGATGGAAAATGCCCGGACTGCGGACGTGAGGTCCAGCCGGCAAAAGAGGAGGCATATTTCTTTAAAATGAGCAAATATGCTGACAAACTCATCAACTACATCAATGAGCATCCGGAATTTATCCAGCCGGTTTCCAGAAAAAATGAGATGATGAACAACTTCTTACTTCCGGGATTACAGGATCTGTGCGTTTCCAGAACATCATTTTCCTGGGGCATTCCGGTAGATTTCGATCCGAAACATGTCGTTTATGTGTGGCTGGACGCTCTGACCAACTATATCACCAAGATTGGATACGATGCAGACGGCAATTCCAGTGATCTGTTCAACAAGAACTGGCCTGCAGACTTACATCTGATCGGAAAAGACATCATCCGTTTCCATACGATCTACTGGCCGATCTTTTTGATGGCACTGGATCTGCCGCTGCCAAAACAGGTGTTTGGTCATCCGTGGCTTTTACAGGGCGGCGAGAAGATGAGTAAGTCTAAAGGAAACGTGATCTACGCAGATGATATGGCTGATTTATTCGGCGTGGATGCAACACGTTACTTTGTATTACACGAGATGCCGTTTGAAAATGACGGAATCATTACCTGGGATCTTGTCATCGAGCGTTACAACTCTGACCTTGCTAATATCCTTGGAAACCTTGTAAACCGTACCATTTCCATGAGCAATAAATATTTTGACGGTGTGGTAAAGAGCACAGGTGTGACAGAGGAAGTTGATGCAGACTTAAAGGCAATTGTGACATCTGCGAGAGATAAAGTTGCAGAGAAGATGAAAAATCTGCGTGTTGCAGATGCAATCACAGAGGTATTTAACTTATTCCGCCGCTGCAACAAATACATTGATGAGACTGCACCGTGGGTACTTGCAAAGGACGAGGCAGCAAAAGACCGGCTGGCAGAAGTACTTTATAATCTGGTAGAGTCCATCACGATCGGAGCATGTCTGTTAAAGAGCTTCTTACCGGAGACAGCAGACCGTATCTTAGCGCAGCTGAATGCAGGTATGCGTGAATATGATAATCTGGACAAATTCGGACTTTATGAGAATGGAAATAAAGTGACAGACAAACCGGAGATCCTTTTTGCACGTCTGGATGCAAAAGAGATCATGCCAAAGATCGATGCGATCCGTGAAGCACAGAAAGCAGAGTTTGAGGCAGAGCAGAAGGCGCTTGGCGAGCTGCCGGAGACTACAGAGGAATCAGGCGAAGCAATCGATATCGAGGCAAAACCGGAGATCGAATATGATGATTTTATGAAAATGCAGTTCCAGGTCGGAGAGATCATTTCCTGTGAAGCAGTGCCGAAGTCAAAGAAATTATTATGTTCCCAGGTAAAAATCGGAAGTCAGGTAAAACAGATCGTTTCCGGTATCCGCAAATACTACACACCGGAAGAGATGGTCGGCAAAAAAGTAATGGTACTTGTGAACTTAAAACCTGCAAAACTTGCCGGAGTTTTATCTGAGGGAATGCTCTTATGTGCAGAAGATGCAGAGGGTAATCTTGCACTGATGACACCGGAAAAAGCAATGCCGAGCGGAGCTGAGATCTGCTAGTACATCGGGGAACAAAAGAGTGAAAGAAAAAATACAAAAGGTATTCAGGCAAAATATTCCATTTGTGGTGGTGTTTGTGACGGCGCTCATCTGGCATCTGGTCATTAAAATTTCTGCGGGGGATGATGTTGTCTATTTTCAGACTCTGATGGATGGAAGAAGTATCTGGGAAATCTTAGCACACCGCTATGCGACATGGTCTTCAAGAATGGCAATCGAATTTGTACTTATCCCGTTGGTACAGGTTCCATGGCTGTGGAAGATACTGGATATTATTGTTTTTACATTGATTCCTGTATTATTATACCGCTTATTATTCTTGAATCCGGAAAAATATCTGGATATGGAATGTAACATAAATAAAACGGCAGGTAAATGGCTTGTCTGTGCATTTATGCTGCTTTATCCATTTTCTGATATGGTGTCAGCAGGCTGGATCGCGACAACGGTCAATTATCTGTGGCCGCTTCTTGGGTTATTATACATTGCCCTGCTTTTACAGAAACTGGCACAGAAAGGACATGTACACTGGTATGAAGGTGCAGGCGGTGTGGTTTCCTGCATTTTTTGCAGCAGTCAGGAGCAGGTTGCTGCAATTTTGCTGGTGCTGCTGTTTCTTGCCATGGTTTATAGCTGGCGCAGAAAGAAGTCTGGAAGTCTGTGGATCTACGGATATGCAGTCATTGATGTGATCTCGCTTTTTACGATTCTGCGCTGCCCGGGAAACGGCATTCGCAGTATGCAGGAAGTGGAAGGACGTATGCCGGAATTTGCATACTTTTCCGTTTTGGAAAAAATATATATGGGGGCTGCAAATATAGAACGCATTTTTGTTGCGCAGGTCAACAGTATTTTCCTGATCGTCTCGGCCGTGCTTGCCGTATTGGTCGGACTGAAAACAAAAAATTTGATAAAAACGCTGCTGTCATCTGTTCCGGTATTTTGTATCCTTGGATATGCACTGATCCGCACCGGGCATCCGTGGTATGAAAAAATATTTATCATACCAAAGCAGACAGCGGAATGGAATTTTAAAGATCCTGCGAACTGGTTCCCGGTGATATTTTTGATCGTGACGGTGGCAGGAATGTCCTATGCACTGTTTTGCCTGATGAGAGAAAAGCTGGAAACGTATTTCTATACGATTGCCATACTTGGTGTCGGGCTTGCATCCGGTATTGTCATGGGTTTTTCGCCGACGATCTATGCATCGGCGGACCGGCCGTATATTTACCTGTATTTTATTCTGATGGCGGTCTGTCTTTTCTGTATCAGACAGATGCGCGGGCAGATCAGAAAAGAAGTGCCGGTACTGGTCTTAAATATGTCTGCAGTAATATTGGGATTGTTTTGTATGGTTAACATTGCGGAAACGCTCTGGATGTGTCATATCATGTAAATTGAAGGTAATTATTTTGTGCAGTTTTGCCGATGTTAAAGATATATGAATGGATTCATTTTTCATGACAGGCACGCGCAAAGCGGGTAAAAAATATTATGTGATCCCTGTCATGACGTCAGGGAGGAATATGAGTTATGGGAGTTTCGGTGAACAGTGCCGGGAGCACCACGGTGGCAGTGGCAATGGCTGGAACATTGACTATTAAAAATGCAAATAAGGATTCGCGTGCGCGTATTGAGTACGTCTGTGGAAAGAGCAAAAGCAGCGGCACAAAGAAAAAACTGAATTATAACTATAAGGAAGTTTCCAATCAGCTTTTGCGTGCAAAGAAACCGCAGGGGGCAGCAAATGCGCTGACGAAGGCAAAAAGCAGGCTTGCCACTTTGCAGCGGTATGCCGCAACGGGAGAATACGACAGCAAGGAAATATCTGCAGCAGTTGCACATGCAAGACGGATGGTAGAGTGTGCGCAGCTTAAAGTGCGTCATTTGAAACAGGAAGAGATAGAAAATAGAAAATATAAAAGCGAAAACAAGTCTGAGGTGACGCAGAAGAAAGGTGAGATCAAGCGCCGTGCAGCAAATAAAGAACGCGAGTTAAAGGAAAAAATTGCAATCGAAGAGATCCAGAACGTACAGAAAGAAAAGGCAAAAAGGATCGAGATAAGGCAGAAGCGCAACAGTCACAGACGTCAGGAGCAAAGCAAGATCAGTGAAGCGGATATGAAATACATCAAAGACCAGATGGGAAACCGCAATACGTCTGATATATCGCCGGATTCCGGTGTGATCGTGAGTCTGTCTGCCGAATCCACAAATTTACAGCTGACGGAGGCACAGATTAAGATGCAGGCGCAGCAGGATGCAGAGCTAGAGACAGATCAGACAATGAGCGGTGATACCGATACATTGTCGCAGGGCACATCCGCTGCTTATACAGGTGCTTCGGCGCAAACTGCACTTGCAGCAGGACAGAGTCCGGTAGAGAATATTAATATTTCCATTTAATAAAAAAACGATACCCAATTAAAAAATAAGACATTTTATAAAACCTTTCGTCCTTTTATGATAAAGATAAAAAGATGGGAGGTTTTTTTATGTCGAAAAAAATAAAACTGCATCAGATAAAAATCGTTGTACCGCACAGCTCGATCCGACTGCAGTTAATAACGGGATTTTTAGTACCCATTATTTTTATTATCATAATAGGTGTTGTTTCGTATCAGAAATCTTATGAGGGACTTACCCAGAACTATGAAAAATCAGCGCTTACAGCCATAGATATGACTGCAGATGGCAGGATGATCAGCGTAAATAATCCGGTTGACAGTGGTCTGATAGATACAGCAGAAAGCAGCAGTTATGTAAAAGTGGATGGCAGACGTTATTATTATATGAGTGCAGAGAGTTCCGTGACAGGTGGAAAAATTGTTGTGATGGTGCCGATTGAGTACATTACCGCAGGAACGAAAGATATCCGGGATATCACGATCGCTATGATCGTTGCGGCATGCATTGCAGCCATGCTTATTGCAACCGTGATCACGGCAGGCATTACGCGCAATATCAGAAAAAGTATCGGAAGACTTGATCGTGTGGCAAACGGAGATCTTACGGTACAGGAAAAAGAGAAACGGAAAAAAGGTGGAGAGTTTGGAAAACTTTCCGAGGCATTATTTCATACCATTACAAGAATGAGATCCCTGATCATGACCGTAGCGGAAATGAAAATGAAGTCCTGCAGTCCGGGGAATGTGTCATGGAGACAAGCGGCAAAGTCAATGAAATGGTAGAGAGTGCCGGATATACCATGGAGGCATTTGGAAACATGAGCAGCGTCATGGAGAGTATGATACAGGAACTGGATGAGATATCGGGAAAAGTGGATGAGATGAACGGTAGAAGACATGCAGTGTTAGATAAAATACGTGCAATCGGGGATTCTTCTGAACATACCGTAAGAACCACGGAGGAAATAAATCGCTTCCTTGGACAGCAGATGGAGGATTCAGAGGCTTTAAAATCCGAAGTCGTAAAGATGATGGACAGCATGAAACAGTTAGAAAATGCCATTGAAACTTTCCGGTTAAATTAAAAAGACAGATCTAAAATATATTGTAAAAGTATTGGAACTTGGCGTAAAAGGGTATATATTTAAAGCAGGATTTCAGTTGAAGGGATTGCACCGGTAATCGAGGCTGTATATGGTGGACAGAGTGTACCTGGCGGTGAGATCATTGGAAAAATCCCGGTACTCATGCAGGTAAATAAAGGAGAAATATAATTATGATATTTGAAACACATGCACACTATGATGATGAACGGTTTGAGGAGGACAGGGATGCGCTGATCACATCTATGCCAGGGCGTGGTGTAGGAACGATTATCAATGTCGGTGCCTCAATCGAATCTACCAAAACAACGCTTGCACTGTCGGAGAAGTATCCGTTTGTCTATGCAGCAGTCGGTGTACATCCGAGCGATATCAGTGGCCTGAATGAGGAAACATTTGCATGGCTGAAAGAGCAGACCAAAAAAGAAAAAGTAGCTGCGGTCGGAGAGATCGGGCTGGATTATTACTGGGATAAAGAACCGGAAGTACAAAAACAGCAGAGATACTGGTTTGCGGAACAGATGAAAATGGCAAGAGAAGCGTCACTTCCTGTCATCATCCATTCCAGAGATGCGGCAGCGGATACTATGGAAGTGATGAAATCAGTACATGCGGAGGAGATACCGGGAGTGATCCACTGTTATTCTTATTCGAAAGAGATGGCACAGGAATTTATAAAAATGGGATATTATATCGGTGTCGGCGGTGTTGTGACTTTTAAAAATGCGAAAAAGTTAAAGGAGACCGTACAGGAGATCCCGCTTGATCGGATCCTTCTTGAGACGGACTGTCCGTATATGGCGCCGGAGCCGCACCGCGGGGAGCGAAACGATTCTTCATACATCCCGTTTGTGATTAAAAAGATCGCAGAATTAAGAGGGATCACGCCGGAGGAAGTAGAACAGGCGACGAGGGCAAATGCGGAAAGGCTGTTTCGTAATAAGGATATTATTTACAAAAAAGAATAGTTTGGTTATAATATATATAAGATAGTAAAGAGATGCTCTGTTCAATTGGAACAGGGCTTTATTTTTTTGCAAGTTCCGGTGTATCACTCCAGAAGCGCTTCGGAATGTTCTGTGCCTGAAGTTTTGGATTGATCCGTGCCTGGATCGCAATCTGGTCAAAAAAGGCCAGCCACAGTTTCCGATACGCAGACTCTTTTTCGGAGGTACGTTTTAAAAGGTCCTGATCTATGCCGGAGGCATCCACCAGCATGAAGTTCTTGCCGGCGGCATGGACTGCGGCAAGCTGCCGGTTCTCATCATATATCATAAAATTCTCCTGTGGGAGACGATCGGTGAAGTGCTCTGCTAATATCGGCAGGGCATTATTTTTTGGATGGATCGTGGAGAATAAAACACCATTTTCCAGTTCCGAAAAACGAAGAAAGCCGAGCAGGTGATGCGCTTCGTTTGCGGTAGCGCGCGACAATGTAAACAGGCGGTGGACATAAGGATTGGAGAGATCATGGATGGCGCGTGCTCCGGCGGCTGTATTCAGACCAAGTACAAGAGTGTGGTAAATAGCGTCGGCTTTGTCTAAGTCATTCTTTTTCGCGGGAACAATGGAGAGGATCGCATTTAAAATGGCATCGTAAAATTCACTGCCAAGCCTGCACTGGATGGTACGGGCGACTTTATCTGATTTTTCTGTGGAAGTTTCCACATGGATATACTCATAAAACAGTTGATAATTGTCCGGCTCATGGCAGACAACGTGGATATCTTCGTGCGAGCAGGCATGCGGGTATATGCGGGAAGAAGTGTCAGTCGCTGTGCTGCCGGCTGGATATTTTTTATTTTGATTTACTTTAAAATCCCACGCATCATAAATGCCGGAAAAAATTCCGTTGGGAGAATCTTCGCAGATAAATGTGTACATATTAATCCCCATTCTTGCGCTGTTTTTCAATGAAAACAACGTTTTCATTTGCATCTCAAGTTTGTGCGTAAGCACAAATCCTGCATGTGAAAAATCTTATTTTTCACACTAATCTCCATTCAGCATCATCAGGAAAACAAACTGAGCTGCTGATATCCTGCCTCACGTATTTCGCGTGGAATCTGGGTACGGTCGGCAATCAGGCTGCGGCAGATATAATCCTCGTCTAATTTTGTGGGATACATCATGCGACCGGAACAGGTGATAAAGTATAGGGCACGTTTTAGTACGACACCGATCTTTTTCAGATCGGAAAAATCGAGTTTATTCATACGTCTTGCCTTTACGATGCGGGAGGCAGATTTTGCACCGATGCCGGGAACCCGCAAAAGGGTGTGATAATCGGCGCGGTTGATCTCAACCGGAAAATACTCCAGGTGACGGAGTGCCCAGTCACATTTTGGATCCAGATAGATATTGAAATCCGGGCGGTCTTTGGTCAGTAATTCATCTACTTTAAAATCATAATAGCGCAGCAGCCAGTCTGCCTGATAGAGGCGGTGCTCACGTAAAAGAGGCGGACCACCCGGCAGAACCGGCAGGTTTGAGTCGTGGTTTACATTGACAAAAGCCGAGTAAAAAACTCTCTTTAAGTCAAACTTCTGATAAAGTGTCTCAGCAACGCGCATGATTTCATAATCGTGTTCCGGAGTGGCACCAATGATCATCTGTGTGCTCTGACCGGCGGGGACAAAACGCGGTGCTTTGCGGTAAATGGCAAGTTCATCCTTATTTTCCGTAATGCGGTTCTGGATCTGGCGCATTGGTTTTAAAATAGTAGTTCTGGACTTATAGGGAGCCAGTTTCTTTAAGCTGTCGGCGGTCGGAAGTTCTAAATTGACACTCATACGGTCGGCAAGAAAACCGGCTTTTTCCACAAGGACAGGATCTGCGCCGGGAATCGCTTTGACATGGATATAGCCGTTGAAATGGTAGACATTGCGTAGCCGGTAGAGGGTCTGATAGATCAGATCCATCGTGTAATTGGGACTGATCATGATGCCGGAACTTAGGAAAAGTCCCTCAATATAGTTGCGCCGGTAAAATTCTATCGTCAGCTCACAGACTTCATCCGGGGTAAAGGAAGCCCGTTTTACATCGGAGTTACAGTTGTTCTGGCAGTAGGCGCAGTTAAAAATACATTCATTGGTAAAGAGGATCTTGAGCAGAGAAATACAGCGCCCATCCGCAGAGAATGAGTGACAGATTCCGCAGGCGAGAGAGTTCCCCATGCCGGTGCCATTGCCACGGCGGTCCACACCGCTGGAAGTACAGGCAACATCGTATTTTGCAGCGGCGGTAAGTATAGAAAGTTTTTCCATTAGGGACATATTTTGCTGGATGTTCATGTTGATCTCCATTTCTCATGGTCTTTTCATATTCTTCATAGTTACATATAAACGGGGTTGGATTATCGGTCGCATATTACTAAAAACAGAACGAGTGTTCGATAAAATCAATATAACACAAAATCAAAACACATGCAATAGAAAAACGAAAATATGTTCGATAAAATGAATAAAAAAATAGCATATAATTTTTAAAATCTACGAAAACATAACGAAACAGTATATATTTTATTGAAAATAAAGTCGAATATGGTAAAATTGAAACAACAGGAGGAATCTGGACAGAGGGGGAAATTGGTATGAAATCAATAAAAACAAAAATTATTGTAACCGTAATACTATGTTCGCTGGTATCTACATTTATCTGCGGAGCGATCAGTATTGTAAACTCAGTCAGCACTTCTTATGAAGATTCACAGCAGGAAATGCAGCTTAAGTGTGTGAGTCAGAGCGATGAACTTGATACCATGATGCAGAATGTTTCACAGTCAGTGGAAATGGTATACAGCATTGCAGTTGCCAAACTGGAACATGCAGCATCTTTCCGGACAAGCAGGGATTATGTGGATACTTATACAAAGCAGATGCTTCCTATCCTGATGCAGTCTGCACAGAACACAAAGGGAGCACTCACAGCGTATATCCGTTATAACCCTGAATTTACGGAACCGACAAGCGGGCTTTTCCTTACAAGGAACAACAGTGACAGTGAATTTGAGAGTGTGACGCCAACAGACTTTTCCATGTATGATCCGAGTGATGTGGAGCATGTCGGATGGTATTATATTCCGGTACAGAACGGAAAAGAAACCTGGATGGAACCATATCTGAATTCTAACATAGGTGTGTATATGATTTCTTATGTTATTCCGATTGAGGTGGATGGAGAGTCCATTGGTATCATTGGAATGGATATTGATTTCAGTGAATTTACAAATACGATTGATTCTTTAAGTATATTTGATAGTGGTTATGGTTTCCTTGCCAATGATTCCGGTGAGGTAATGTATCACAAAGATCTTGAGATTGGAAGTAACCTTGCAGATGCAGACAGTGGTTTGCAGGCTGTAGTGGATGCGCTTGGAAATGAGCAGACGGAGGAGACTGCCGTTTCCTATACTTATCAGGGAAAAGATAAGGTCATGTATTATAAGACATTGGAAAATGGCATGAAATTTGTCCTTACGGCACCAAAAACTGAACTGCAGGAAAAATCCAGACAGCTTGCAAAACAGATATTCGGAGGAGCTGCTTTTGCAATGATACTTACTATAATTATCGGTACAGTACTCGGATTTACAATCACAAAGCCGATCACCCAGATCGACGGTATCGTAAAACAGACGGCTGAATTTGAGTTTGCGAGCAATCCGGCAAACCAGCACCTTTATAAAAGAAAAGATGAAACCGGAAGAATGGCGATATCACTTCACAACATGCGCAAGAATCTGCGTCAAATGGTAGCAAATATCCGTCATGTATACACAGATCTGAAAAATACGACAGAACAGCTTTCTGATACAACGAAACGTGTGCGTGAGATGAGCAGCGTCAACACAGATACGACGCAGGAACTTGCAGCAGCAATGGAAGAGACAGCGGCGACGATGGAGACGGTCAACACCACAGTCAGTGACATCAAAGAGCGCGCAACGGATATTGAGCGGTATTCAAAGGAGGGACGGGAGTCTTCTGTTGAGGTAAAGGAACGCGCAGGTCAGCTTAAGTTAAAGACGCAGGCTGCAAGCGAAAAAACGGTTCAGATGTACGAAAATGTACAGCAGAAAACGGAAGCTGCCATGGAGCAGGCAAAAGCAGTAGAAAAGATCAACCAGTTTACACAGGCAATCCTTGAAATTTCAAGTCAGACGAATCTGCTGGCATTAAATGCCTCAATCGAGGCGGCAAGAGCCGGAGAGGCAGGAAAGGGATTCGCAGTCGTTGCCGGAGAGATCGGTACGCTGGCAGCCCAGACATCCACGACGGTCGGCAGTATCAATGAAATCATTGCCGAGGTAAACCAGGCTGTGGCAAATATGACAGGATGCTTAAAGGAAAGTACGGATTTCTTAGAGCAGACAGTACTAAAAGATTATGAGGACTTTATGGGGGTTGCAGACCAGTATACGAAAGATGCAACCGTATTTGATGATGATATGTCTGCCATCAGCGGACAGATCAATACACTGTTAAGTTCTATTGTTGAGATTGCAGATGCCATGCAGGGTGTCAGTTCGACGGTTTCCGAGGCGGCTGATGGTGTGACGGATATTGCACAGAAAACACTTGAGGTTTCCGGAATCGTCCAGGGAAATGAAACACTTGTGGACAATAACCGTGAGAATATTGTACGGCTGAACAGTGTTATCGAAATGTTCCACGATGAAAAATAAATCTTTGCCTTATATATGATTTTTGTATATAATGAAAGACAGGGTGTCAGAGACGGACAGACCGTGATGGCATCCTGTTTGTATATTTATGGCGATAGGCCTGCCCATGGAATGCGCAGTCTGTTTATTGTATACAATATTTTATACGCAGAAATGGAGAATAGTGTGAAACATAAGAATTTTCACACGCAGAAATGGAGAATAACATGGATAACGATATTTTTTCACACTTTCCGGACAGGGAAACATTTGACAGATACTGGAATGAGAATTATGTTCCTGTTACATACGAGGATGTGGCAACGGTATTTCGCGATTTTGTAAAATCTGCAGAGGGACATATTTATCTTTCTGATTATGAGGAGAAAGGCTGTATTTCCAAGGAAGATTTCAAGGACAATCTTTCCCAGGAGGCGCAGTTTGCTTTTCAGGATGGACTGACGGAAGTATTTTATGATAAAAATCCGGAGCTTTATGAAACGGCATTTGCACTTTTTGAGGAGGCACAGATGACAGGTCAGGGAGATGCAAGTGTGGCACAGACTTTTCATGAGACATTTAACGGGTTGTATGAAGAGTTTTTAGATACGCTGTTTGAGGAAATATTAAGTAACCGGGAGGATTGAGAGGAGTTTTATGGCTACATTAGGGATTCCGCAGAATACGATTGCGGTTTTGCAGAAATATCATTTTAATTTTCAGAAAAAATTCGGGCAGAACTTTCTGATCGATCCGCATGTACTTGAGAAGATCGTCGAGGCCGCGGGAGTGACAAAGGATGATTTTGTTCTTGAGATCGGTCCGGGTATCGGTACGATGACACAGTATCTGTGTGAAAATGCCAGGGAAGTGACTGCGGTAGAGATCGATACCAATCTGATCCCGATCTTAGAGGATACATTAAGCGCTTATGACAATGTGACTGTGATCAACCAGGATATTTTAAAACTGGATATCGCAAAACTTGCGATGGAAAGAAATGGTGGAAAGCCGATCAAGGTCGTTGCAAATCTTCCTTATTATATTACCACACCGATCATCATGGGACTTTTTGAGAGCCATGTTCCGATCGACAGCATTACGGTCATGGTGCAGAAGGAAGTTGCAGACCGCATGCAGGTAGGACCGGGAACGAAAGATTACGGTGCACTGTCGTTAGCGGTGCAGTTTTATGCAAAACCCCAGATCGTTGCCAATGTTCCGCCAAACTGCTTTATGCCGCGCCCGAATGTCGGCAGTGCAGTGATCCGGCTGACCAGACACGAGGAGGTGCCGGTACAGGTGGATGATGAAAAACTGATGTTTCACATTATCCGGGCATCGTTTAACCAGAGAAGAAAAACACTGGCGAACGGATTGTCGAATGCGCCGCAGGTACATCTTTCCAAGGAAGAGATACAGGAGTGTATCGCAGAACTTGGAGAACCGCTTACCATCCGGGGGGAGGCGCTCACGTTAGAGCAGTTTGCAGCTCTTTCCAATATTATTGGAAACAGACAGAAAAAATAAAGCAAAATTAAGGAGGAGATTATGGACGAAAATCAGAACATGAACAATGGACAACAGACTTACGGGGATCAGCAGTATAACAACGGACAGCAGACCTATGGCAATCAGCAGTATAACAATGGACAGCAGACTTACGGGGATCAGCAGTATAATGGAGGACAGCAGACCTATGGCAATCCGCAGTACAGCCAGAATAACTGGACACCACAGGAGCAGCATGGTCCGGTTTCAGATATTTTCTGCTATCTGTTACTGATCGTAATGCCGCTGCGTGAGATCATCAGCATGGTTGCGACATCATCTGTATTTCAGGCAATGACTTATGACAGCATTATGGATGGCAGCTATATGAATGTGATGTACAATGGAAGTTATGTGATATTTTCTCTGCTTAATTATGCATTGCTTGCGGCATTCATTATTTTTGTTGTCATCGACATTGTAAAGATCAACAAGCAGAATTATAAAATACTTGGACTGATCCTGTTTGCAATCTTTTTAAAGCCTGGTTATTATGTATGGCGGGCACATCTTTTAAAACGCAAAATGGCGTTTCCAATCGTGTATACCGTACTTTATGCACTGCTGATCATGGCAGAGATCGGATTTGTAATGATGCAGGCATTTAGTCTGGTAATGAATGTGATGTAAAAAATCTGAATGAGAAGTCTCTCTGTTTCATATATTAAATGGACAGGGAGATTTTTTTATGGGAAAAAGACGAAGAAAACGTGCAGGTTTCTGGCTGAAAGGAATATGTCTGATATTACTGGTGCCGGTTTTTATCACAACACTGATGCAGCGAATGCGCCTGGAAAACCTCATTTATGGAAAGGAAGGGGCGCAGGAAGTACTGAACACAATAGACAGTGTAGAGGGTATGGAGAGGGAAGTCCGGGAGCATCAGGAAAATAAAAAAGATATCTTATCAGGACAGGCAGAGACACAAAGTGGAGACAGTAAGGATGAGGATGAAGAAACTGAGATGAAGGTCTTGCAGATCGTGGCGCAGGAGATCGGGATTGATAAATCAGCGGAAACGATCAAAGCACAATGTGTGATCGCCAGAACGAATCTGTATGATGCCATGCAGGCGGGGACGAAGGAACCGGAGAGCATGCCGCCGGATCAGCAGCAGGAGCTTTGGGGAGAAAATTTTGATAAAAATTATCAGAAACTGAAATCCTGTGTGGAAGCGACGGCGGGGGAGACACTCTTATATAACAGAACTTACATATATGCGGCATATCATGCGATCAGCAGTGGGCGGACACGCAGCATGTCAGAGTTATATGAAGATGCAGACATGCCATATCTTGTTACGGCAGAATGTCATGCGGACACCACGGCGGAAGGTTATCTTTCCGTGTTTTATTATGAAAAAGAGGAGTTCCTGGAAAAATGCCGTGCGGCATATCCTGATGCAGGGCTGACGGAACTGACACAGATTGAGATCGTAAGCCGCGATGCGGCAGAGTATGTGACAAAAATCAAAGTTGCGGGGGAAACATACGATGGAGAGCAGTTCCGCCATGCATTAGAGCTTCCATCTGCCTGCTTTACGATCACGGAAATAGACGATCATGTGCGTATCGTGGCAAGGGGCATGGGACATGGTTTTGGATTAAGCCAGAATACAGCAGAGAAACTTGCAAAAGAGGGATATGGTTATCGGGAGATTCTTGCTTATTTTTATAAGGGAGCAGTGATCGGGCAGGCTGGTAATTTATAGGAAAGAAATAAAAAAATAATCGTATAAACCATCCGGGATGTGGAAACACTATGGTTAAAAATAAATAATGGATGGTGAGAAATAATGAAAAAGAAAGGTTTTTTGGGGTACAGACAATATGTGATTGCGGGGCTGCTGATCGCTTTAGCGGCAGTTGGAACGACTGCGTTATACAGCAGCCGACAGGAAAAGGAACGGGAGCAGATGGAAGCCGAACTTGCAGAAGAAATGCAGAAACAGGCAGATGATATTGCAGCAGAGGAGAGTTCGGAGCAGTCTGCCGAGGCATCTGCACTGGTTCCTCCAAAACAGTCTTTAAATGAAATGGAGAATGAACTGGATGATCCTGCCGTAACGGCGGAACTTGCAGAAGAAAATAATGCAGCGGAAACGGAAGAAACAGAAGCAGCACAGAGCATTCAGACGACAGGCAAAGCACAGACACTTCATTTTTCGGAGGAGCTGCTCTGGCCGATGGAGGGAAACGTGATCATCAATTACAGCATGGATTCCACGGTTTATTTCCCGACGCTTGACCAGTATAAATATAATCCGGCAGTGATCATTGCAGGTGAGGTCAATGATAAAGTCTATGCAGTTGCCAAAGGCCAGATTAAGAGTATTGAAAATGATGAGGTGACAGGCTGTACAGTTACGGTCGATCTGGGTGATGGCTATGAGGCAGTTTACGGACAGTTAAAGGAGCTGAATTTTGCAAAGGGAGATTATGTGGAGGCCGGACATGTATTAGGATATGTTGGAGAGCCGACGAAATACTTCACGGTAGAGGGAAGCAATCTGTATTTTGAACTTGATAAAGATGGCACACCCGTGGATCCGGTAGCATATTTCGAATAAAAGAAAAAGCATTCTTCCTTGAATAAGACACAGTTCTATTTTATAATAAAATGGCATTCTTTTTAGAGAGAAAACGTGAAAAGAAATGTCTGTTGTGGAATGAGAGGAGGCAGTGCACATGGAATACGACGGATATGATGAAATTGTCCGCGCATGGATACAGGGAGTGTACGACAGCCGGGGAAACGATGCAAAACGGACATTGAAGTTTTGTTATGATATTGAACAGTATGCAATGAAAAAAAATGATCCAAAGCTGCTTGGATTTGCATACTATTACAGTGCAGAGACTTATTATCTGTTAAATGAAAGTGAAAAGTTTTTTTTCTGCATCAGCAAAGGCGTATCTTATCTGAATGAATCAAATCAGTGGGAACTTGTGGCGCGTGCATATAATCTGATGGCAATTACGGCGATCAATCGGGGAAATGAGCCGATCGCACTTGACTATTATCTGACCGGATTGAATTTCTGTACGAAATATCAGTTAAAACAGGAAGAAACCATGATAGATATAAATCTTGGAAATTTATATTTATCCTGTGGACAATATTTAGAGGCACAGAGATATTTTGAAAATTGTGGACAGCATGTAAAGGATTTTGTGAAAGATGATAAAAATTACCGCCTGATCACCTGTGTTTATATAGGAATGGGAACCGGTTTTTTGTATCGCGATATGCCGGAGCGTGCAGCACATTATGCAGAGCTTGTCTCGGATGAGTGCGCGGGCCGTATTGATGGCATTGAACTGCTCAGTTTTCGCTGTTTTAAGGCACAGGTATGCCATGCAACCGGAAAGACGGCGGCGCGTGATGAATGCATCCGGTTGATCTGTGAGGAGATCAATGCAGATATTCCGATCATGGATATTTTTAGTGATCTTTATGAATTCAGCCAGCTTTTGCTTGAAATCGGAAATGATGATGCTTTTTTGCGGGTAATGGAAATTTTAGAGCCATTGACATGGCAGTCAAAGATCGTCAATCTTCAGAGGCAGATTATTTCCCTGAAAATTAAGTTTTACCGTATGCATAAGGATAATGATGCATATTTAGAGGCTGCGGGGCAGTACTACGAGTTGTCCGAGATCATGGAAAAAGAAAAACAGGCGATGATCGCAAATATGCTTGATGTGCGGGAATCTTTAGAGCGGGCGAACAAAAAAAGACGCGAGATGGAAGAAGCAAATATACGGCTTCTGGAAAAGTCAGAGACGGATGCACTGACGCGCCTGGCAAACCGGTTCCGCCTTAATGATTATCTGGATCAGGTATTTGAGAAGGCATTATCAGAGCAGACGCCGCTTGCCATGGAGATCCTGGATATCGATTATTTTAAGCAGTATAATGATAACTACGGACATCAGGCAGGGGATGAGTGCATTAAGCGGATCGCAAAGCAGCTTGAGCTGATGCAGAATGATATGATATTCTGTGCGAGATATGGAGGGGATGAGTTTATCATTCTCTATCAGAATATGACGGAGGAAGCGGTCAGACATGCGGCGGAGGGATTGCGGCAGCGGATCATTGATCTTGGAATCCAACATGCATATTCTAAGGCAATGCCTATCGTGACAATCTCACAGGGAATCTGTTATGATATTCCGAAAGATGATACAAAGAGCTGGGATTTTCTGCATGCGGCAGATGCGATGCTTTATCAGGTTAAGAAAAAATCCAGAAATGATCTTGCACTGGGACACTTAGCAGATGTGAGTGACAAATAAAACAGGAAACATTTTATGAATGCGGCATAGAATATAACAGATAGAAACAAAAATCCGCAATCGAGTTTTTCACACGGAAAACCGGAAGTAAAAAGTGATGCAGTAGAATGGATAATATACATGATTGTCGATTGCTTTTAAATAAGAAGTAACACCCAGACCAAAAATCGGCGACGATTTTGTCGAAAGATGAGGTTTGGGGTACATAATTCCCGAAAATCCGCAGCTGATGCGAACTGTTGCGCGGGGGAATTTCTTGACAAAAGTACGGGCACCGTGTTATCATTCAGACTGTTGCGCTTATGGGGGCTGTTGATCAGCCCCTTGTTTTACGCGCGCCAATGGCGCACGTTTCTATAGAAAGGAAATATATGGAAACAGTTAGATTCGATCAGTTAGATTTATATCCGCAGGTATTGCGTGCGATAGCAGAAATGGGATTTGAAGAGGCAACACCGATCCAGAGTCAGGCAATTCCGGTTGTGATGTCCGGTGTGGATGTCATTGGACAGGCACAGACAGGAACCGGAAAGACGGCATCATTTGGAATCCCGGTACTGCATAAAGTAGATCCGAATAATAAAAAAACACAGGTTATCATCTTATCACCGACAAGAGAGCTTGCCATCCAGGTGGCGGATGAGATCCGTAAACTTGCAAAATATATGCACGGTGTAAAGATCCTTCCGGTGTACGGCGGACAGGAGATCAGCCGTCAGATCAAGGCATTGAAGGGTGGGGCACAGATTATTATCGGTACACCGGGACGTGTTATGGATCATCTGCGCAGAAAGACGATCCGCTGTGAGGCAGTGAACACGATCGTACTTGATGAGGCAGACGAGATGTTAAACATGGGATTCCGTGAGGATATTGAGACGATCTTAGAGTATATCCCGGAGGAAGGACGTCAGACGGTGTTATTTTCTGCGACCATGCCAAAGCCGATCTTAGATATCACCAAGAAATACCAGCACGATGCCGTGACGATCAAAGTGGTAAAAAAAGAGCTGACCGTTCCGAATATTGAGCAGTATTACTATGATGTAAAGAGAAAAGACAAGATAGAAGTTTTGACCAGACTCCTTGATTATTATAATCCAAAACTCTCTCTGGTGTTCTGTAACACAAAACGCATGGTGGACGAACTGACCGAGGAACTGCAGGGACGCGGTTATTTTGCAGAGGGACTGCACGGAGATATGAAGCAGACACAGCGTGACCGTGTGATGCGCGGTTTCCGTACCGGAAAAACAGAGATCCTGATCGCGACCGATGTTGCAGCGAGAGGTATCGATGTGGATGATGTGGAAGCGGTATTCAATTATGATATTCCACAGGATGACGAATATTATGTTCATCGTATCGGAAGAACCGGACGTGCCGGAAGAACCGGACGTGCGTTTACTTTCGTCAAAGGCAAAGAAGTATATAAATTAAAAGATATCATGCGTTACTGCAAGACCAAGATCGTTGCAATGCCGATCCCGTCCACGGATGATGTGGCACAGATCAAGGCTGAGAAGGTCATGGAAGAAATCGGAAGAATTATCGACGAGGAAAATTTAAAAGATACGATCGATATCATCGAAAAGCAGATCAACGAATCTGATTATACTGCAATGGACATTGCAGCAGCATTCTTAAAACAGGCGTTGGGACAGATCAATCTTGACAATGACAGAGAGGACTCTTTTGATTTTGACAATACCGGAGCTGAAGAGGGCATGGTGCGTCTGTTTATCAACATCGGTAAAAAAGACCGCGTGAAACCGGGCGATATCTTAGGTGCGGTTGCAGGCGAATCCGGCATGCCGGGTAAACTTGTCGGAGCCATTGATATGTATGATAAATACACATTCGTGGAAGTGCCGAGAGAATACGGAAAAGAAGTTTTAGAAGCCATGAAAAATGCAAAGATCAAAGGCCGCTCCGTCAATATGGAACCGGCAAACCAGAAATAAAAGAGCAGTAAAAAATCCCGTGTGAGTATGATTTTTAAAATCAGTCTCATACGGGATTTTTTTGTAATGTTACTGTCCGATCCTGCTCACGATACTCCGGTTGATCTTCATTAAGAAAAATGCAGTTGCACCCACAGATACCAGTTCAGCGATCGGGAATGCCCACCATACCAGATTGACATTGCCGGACTGTGCTAACAGGTATGCTGCCGGAAGCAGGATCACCAACTGCCTTGCAATGGAAATGCACATACTGTAGACTGCTTTTCCAAGTGCCTGGAAAATACTACTGCAGGAGATTCCAAAGCCGGCAAGCAGGAAACTTAAACTGATGATACGCAGCGCAGGGACACCGATGGAGAGCATTGTGTCGGAAGCCTGAAACATGGAGAGAAGCTGCTTTGGAAAGAGCTGGAATAAAAGCAGGCCGACTGCCATGATGCTGACTGCATAAGCGACACAGTGTTTTAAAGTTTTTGTGACACGCTCTTTGTTTCCGGCACCGTAATTGTATGCCATAACCGGGATGACACCGTTGTTTAAACCAAAAGCCGGCATAAATACGAAGCTCTGCAGTTTAAAGTAAACGCCGAACACTGCGGTTGCCGTGGAGGAAAACGCGATCAGGATACGGTTCATACCGTAGTTCATCACGGAACCGATCGCCTGCATTACAATAGAAGGAACACCGATCACATAAATCTGTCCGATAATATTTTTGTCCGGGCGGAAATGGTGCAGGTCAATCTGTACTTCCTTATTTTTTGTGTGGTTTAAAACAACTGCCAGAATACCGGCAATCATCTGTCCGATGACGGTTGCAGCAGCAGCACCGGAAATGCCCATTTTCGGGAGACCAAACAGACCAAAGATGAGAACCGGATCGAGAGCGATATTGATGATCGCACCGATACCCTGTGTATACATGGTATAAATGGTTTTTCCGGTTGCCTGTAGCATACGCTCAAACATAAGCTGCGTAAAAATACCGAAAGAAAGACAGCAGCAGATCGTCAGATACTGTTTTCCATAAACGATGATCTCTTCAATATCTGTCTGGCTGCGGAAAAACGGTTCTGCAAAAAACAGACCGATGATCAGAAAGAGCAGATAGCTGACAAGAATTAAAAATACAGCATTTTCTGCGACCTTATTTACTTTTTCGGTATCCTTTTCTCCCAGGGAGCGCGCTAAAAGCGCATTTACGCCGACGGCAGTTCCGACACCGACAGCAATCATAAGGTTCTGGATCGGGAAAGCCATAGACACTGCGGTCAGGGCATTTTCGCTGATCATGGCAACAAAAATACTGTCGACAATATTATAGAGCGCCTGAACGAGCATGGAGATCATGATCGGCAGGGACATTGAGATAATGAGTTTGTCAATCGGCATGACGCCCATTTTATTTTCTTCCATAAATCCTCCTTTGTTTAACCTTTGTGTAAAAAATTCCATAATTTACTCCCGGAAAATAAAAACTTCCGGGAGCACTACCTTTCTATATTAGCATTCCTTTTATCCGAATACAAGGTACAACTTCATCAAATCTTAATGTTTTGACTGATTGGAAATTCATAATTATTCCGTTACAATAAAAGCATGATCATAAAGAGACAGGTTTATGTAAAAATCTATCAAAAACCTGCGGAAAAGGGGAAAACATGTACAGTATACTGGTGTGCGATGATGAGAAAGACATTGTTTCAGCATTAAAAATCTATCTGATGGCGGACGGTTATCAGGTATTTGAGGCATATAACGGAAAAGAGGCGCTTGAGGTGTTAAAGGAACAGGATATTCATCTGGTACTGATGGATATCATGATGCCGGAGATGGATGGGATTGCAGCGATGGTGAAAATCCGTGAGACGAGCAATGTTCCGGTTATTTTACTGACAGCAAAAAGTGAGGATACGGATAAAGTGTTAGGGCTGACCGTCGGGGCGGACGATTATATCACCAAACCGTTTAATCCGATTGAAGTGCAGGCGCGCGTCAAATCACAGCTCAGACGCTATATGCAGCTCGGAGGCGGAGCTATCAGAAAAGATGTTCTCTCGATCGGCGGGATCGAACTTGACGACCGCAGCAAAGAGGTGTCGCTTGACGGCGAAAAGATTTCTCTGACACGCACGGAATACGATATTTTAAAACTTCTGATGGAGCATCCCGGAGAGGTGTTTTCCCCGAACCAGATTTACGAACAGGTATGGCAGGATAATCCCTACGGAACGGAGAATACGGTGGCGGTACATATCAGGCATCTGCGGGAAAAAGTGGAGTATAACCCGGCAGAACCGCGGTATTTGAAAGTTGTGTGGGGACGCGGTTATAAAATGGAAGGACAGGTGTGAGAAAAGTGAAAAATTGGAGAGGATCGACAGCGGCAAAGATCATTGCCTGGATCGCGCTCAGTGCCAGTGCACTGTGTTTTGTGTTCAGCGCGGTGGGTGTGATCTTTATGTTTGATGAAGGAATCTATAGAAATTCAAAGGATGAAACAAGAAAGCAGTGGTTTGAAAATGTTTCCTATGAATATGGTCTGTCCGCGGTGGATGATGTAAGGCGGGAACAGCCGGCAGGTTCTGTAGAAAGCAAATATTTTAAATATGGTATTATCAAAGCAGACAGTCTCGAGGGGATTGACCTGAATGATGAAAAATCGTATGCGGAACGCAACTTTTCGGATAAGATCAGTCTGGAAGATGTGTATACAAACAGTGTGGAATTATCGGACGAAGATCAGATTGTATACACAAATGGAAATTTCCTGACCGGCGGCGGTGTGGAACTTATGTATTCGGGGGAAGATTCATGGGTCAGCGTCTATGCGGACCGTATCTGTTATGATGAGGCAAAAGGTATTTTTGTTTATCTGGCGGGAAATGAGTATTATCCGGTGCAGACGATTGAGACGGACATAGACGGATATGGAAGCGCAGTTTTTACTTATGATACCGAGAGAAAAATGTATCTGTTTGAACACACAGACGAGACAGGAGATGCTGCTTCTGCGGAAAGAACGGTTACAGATGAGACATTGACCGATGCTGTTTCTGTGGAAAGAATGGCTGCAGATGTGGCATTGACCGATGCTGCGGACGGGGATACAGTAGCAGAATCAACGGAAGAGCCACTGACGGATGTCACAGACAGCGGCATGGATGATATTGCAAATGGAGAATACGTCACGTTTGACATGTTTGATGGCACGCGCATGGATGTAAATCACTGGGGAAATGTGTTATTAGACGGAGTCCGGGAGATATCCATGGATGAGATCGACCGGGTGGACTCATCTGAAAAAAACAAAGAAGATGCCAGCGTTTCGTATACAACACACGAGGATTATTATCTTGACAGCAACTATACACTCTGGGTAAACATGGGGAACACATCACCGAAAACCACTTATCAGATGGTTGTGATCCTGCCGCAGAATGTTGGGACAGACTGGAACAGTACGGACTTGTACGTACAGGCAAATACCCTGCTGAATTTTGTATACAGCATGCGTTACACGGCGCTAGTCACAATGTTTGTAAGTTTTATCATCGGAGCAGCAGCCTTTGTATTTCTGATGTGTGCGGCGGGGCACCGGAATGGAACGGATGAGATCGTTACGACTGTCTGGGATCATCTGTGGCTGGATGTTTTTGCAGTGGGGGCTGTGCTGGCAGAGGTATTTGTTTTCTATGTGGCAGCGATATTCCTGATAAATGTCGATGTTGCGTATCTGCCGTTTATCTTATTTGTTACTGCAGTTGCAACCCTTTGCATGGGATGGCTGTTGTTACTGTTTTTATTAAGTTTTTCCGTGCGGGTAAAATTGGGAAAATGGTGGAGACATACCCTGTGTTACCAGCTTTTCCGTAAAATCGGACAGTTCGCCCGGATGATCTGGGAAAATATCGGGTTTCTCTGGAAAGTGATCCTGGTCATGCTGGTACTTGCATTTTTTGAGGGCATAGGGGTATTGATGTTTTTTAATTCAGACATAGCCCTTTTACTCTGGCTGTTAGAAAAACTGGTTTTATATCCGCTGGTCCTGTGGTACTGTGTGCAGTTGAACCAGTTAAAGAACGGAACGGAAAAAATTGCAGGCGGTGAGCCGGGCTATCAGATCAGTACAAAGCGTATGACCGGTATATTTAAGGAACAGGGAGAACAGATCAACCATATCAGCGACGGCATGACACATGCGATCGAGGAGCGGATGAAGAGTGAGCGTTTCAAGACAGAACTGATCACAAATGTTTCCCATGATATCAAGACTCCGCTGACATCGATCATCAACTATGTGGATCTGCTGGAAAAAGAAGATCTGCACAACGAGACAGCGCAGGAGTATTTAGAGGTGTTAGAACGTCAGTCGAGCCGCTTGAAAAAGCTGATCGAAGACCTGATCGAGGCGTCCAAAGCATCAACCGGAAATCTTCCGGTACATTTAGAGCGGTTAGAAGCCGGGATATTCATGACGCAGACGGTCGGGGAATTTGAGGAAAAGACAAAAGCGGCAGGACTTGATCTTGTGATCGAGAAGCCGGAGACGCCGGTCTATATCATGGCGGACAGCAGACATTTCTGGCGTGTGATCGATAATCTGATGAATAATATCTGCAAATATGCCCAGAGTGGGACGCGTGTCTACATCAATCTTGAAGTAAAAGAGGCACAGGTGTCTATCACCTTCCGCAATACGTCAAAATACCCGCTCAATATCAGCAGTGATGAACTGATGGAACGTTTTGTGCGGGGCGATGCATCCAGAAATACGGAAGGAAGCGGACTCGGACTTTCTATCGCAAACAGCCTGATGGATCTTATGGGTGGTACATTCCGTCTGTATGTGGACGGAGATCTGTTTAAGGTCGTGCTCGGGTTTGCCGAGACAGCAGAGAAAGAAACAAAAGAAAAAATCGAAGAACTCAAATCGGCAAAATCTGCTGCCACCACTGTATCATACGGCATTTTCAGTTCAGAAAATGCCTGCCTGTGAACAGTAACTCACAAGTGACTCTTTGTCCCTGTGCGGCGAAAAGCAGATTGTGAAAAGGAAAATTGGAGGGTATAATATGTAGGGAAAAGGGAGAGCAGCTTATGAAACAGATAAAACAAAAGTGGTTGTAAAATAATCAGTTGAATCAAGTGGCAATAGTATAAAAAATAAAATTTTTTACATATAGAAATGGAGCTTTTATGGATAACAATAAAATCGATGAGGGATTACAGGGAAATGAGAAAATAGAAACCGCAATCGCGGCACTGCAGCAGGAGGCAAGCGAAGAGATGTTAGCGCATACCCTGACAGTGATACGCAGACGCATGAAAGAGGGCGGTCAGTTTATCATAGCGGTGGAACCGCCGACGGGTGGCGGTCAGATGCAGATACAGGCAGTGCAGACGCCGGACGGCAATAGCTGGTGGGCGGCATTTACCAGTTTTGAGGAAGAATTAAAGGGAAGCGGGAGTGTAATGTCTACATTTTTAACGGGGATAGAGCAGGCATTCCGCGCGGTACTTGCCGCAGAAGAGACAAAGGGAATTATCGTGAACCCGTGGAACCGGACGATCATGCTGGATAAAAACCTGATACGGATCATACTTGGGGAACCGGCATAAAGTATATATATTGATTTTCAAACGAAAAGGATAGACAGCTGACAACTGTCTATCCTATGAAATGCTTATTGTCTATGCGGTTTAAAGATTAACCGAAGTATCTGTTCAACAGTCCTTCAAATGCTTTTCCGTGTCTAGCCTCATCGCGTGCCATCTCATGAACGGTATCATGGATTGCATCAAGGTTTGCAGCTTTTGCACGTTTTGCAAGATCAGTTTTTCCTGCTGTTGCACCGTTCTCAGCGTCAACTCTCATCTGAAGGTTCTTTTTGGTGCTGTCTGTTACAACTTCACCGAGCAGTTCTGCGAATTTTGCAGCGTGTTCTGCCTCTTCCCATGCAGCTTTCTCATAGTAGGAACCAACTTCCGGGTAACCTTCACGGTAAGCAACACGAGCCATTGCAAGATACATACCAACCTCAGAGCACTCACCCTCGAAGTTTGCTCTTAAATCGGATACGATATCCTCACTTACTCCTTTTGCAACACCAACTACGTGCTCAGCAGCCCATACTTTCTCACCTTCCTGCAATTTGAACTTTTCAGCCGGAGCTTTACATACCGGGCAGATCTCCGGAGCTGCATCGCCTTCATAAACATAACCACATACTGTACATACATACTTTGCCATAATTTTAATCTCCTTTTCTTTGAAAAATGTTATTTGTCCGCTGTAATAGATTTCCCCGCTTATTTGAAATCTATTACTGTGTGCTTTAAATTGATATCAGTAACTATTACTGATTCTAAATGAAAAACTTCTTTTTGTCAACATTATTTTATGTTATTTTAGAAGTTTTTTGGGGAAAAATGATCAGGAAGTCTGTCTTTTGGCTTTACAGGAAGAGCATTTTCCGTAAAAATAAGTCACATGTCCTTCAATCTCACCGTCAAAGTCCTGTGCGGCAAGAACATTGATATGATCCAGTCCCGTTACATTTAAATCCAGAACGCTCCCGCATTCCTTGCAGATAAAATGGTAATGCGGCTTTGGATTACCGTCAAAACGATCAGGTCCAATTCCGGTGGACAGTTTCTGGATCTCACCGATATCTGCCAGTAATGACAGATTGCGGTATACCGTACCGAGACTGATATTCGGAAATTCTTCCTTGATATTCATATAGACGGTCTCTGCGGTAGGGTGGTCATAACGCGAGATGAGAAACTTCTTGATGGATTCCCGCTGCTTACTTCGTTTCAGCATATTACCATCCTTTCTTGATAATAGTAATTGTTACTAAAATTATTATATAATCACAGAGAAAAAATGTCAAGATGAAGATGGTTTGGTTTTTCATTTTAATCTTTGATAAACGAATGCTTTGTGGTATATTGGAATATAGCTTTGACAATAAATGGCAGTGTAAGGGAGAAGCAGTTTGAAAGTAAAGACAATTCTGAGCAGGATATATTATATCATAGTGGCAGTGTGTGTCTTTCTGCATGTTGTTATTTTATCATTGAGTTTTTTTGATAACGAACATCAGGAAAAATATTGCCGCAGCATTATTCCGGACAGGGAATACCAGACAGATGAGGATAACCGCAGGTTTGTATTTTCTGCACAGAAGATAAAGGATGGAGGGGACTGTCTGCGTTTTTATACGGCGCATATGGAAGTCAGTGTGTACGCTGATGACACGCTGATCTATCATGTCGGACAGCAGCAGGCAATGCCAAAGGTGTCACCCGGAGTTATGTGGAATTATGTCGGGATACCATCCGGGGCAGAACAGATCCAGGTTATGATCCGTGCGGTCTATCCGGAGGTCAGACAAAAGCAAATTGATTTTTCAATCGGCGGGTATACCCAGATGTATAGCGGAATGTTGTACAGATCCATGCCGGTAACATTTATCTGTCTGCTAGAGATATTATTGGGTTTCTTCATGGTACTGTGGTGGCTGATCGCACGGACCAGAATGAAAATGAAGCAGACTCTGCTGCATTTTGGCACTTTTTCCTTTCTGACCGGAACTTGGGCACTGAACGAGACAGATGCCGCACTTCTGATCCTGTTTCCGGTCAGAGTTGAGATCGTATTCGTATCAGCGGTAGCCCTGATACTCATGGTGCCTTCCTTTGTGTGGTTTACCAAGGGATTCTTTGATATTGAGGACAAGTGGGGATCAGATATTATCTGCACGCTGGCATATCTGAATCTGGCGGTACAGCTTATATTGCAGCTTGCCGGGATCCGAGGCTTCCGGCAGATGTACACGGTCACACATGTCCTGTTGGGGATAACGCTGCTTTATACGATAGTCATGCTGATTTCTGAGTATAGAAAAACGAAGGTACACCGTCATCTGTGGGTTGTTGTGGTTGGTGGGTTTATTCTTCTGGGAACGCTTGTGGCAGATCTGCTGCACTTTTATTACGGATCATTTCAGACAAGTATATATGACATATATGGTGTTTTTATCTATATCATTATTTTTGCGGTCGAAGTATGCAGACAAGTGGCAGAGCAGGTGGATGCAGGGCAGAAGCTGCAGATCTATGAAGAACTTGCAACCAAAGATATGCTGACGAAGCTCTATAACCGGAATGCATATGATGAATGGATCAAGGTAAACAGGCGGCCGAAGAAGGCGAAGATTGTTGTTTTTGACCTTAACAATTTAAAACAGTGCAATGATACGATGGGGCACGCAGCCGGAGACACATATATCAAAAATGCTGCGGAGATCATATTGCATGTGTTTGGAAATTGTGGAAATTGTTACCGGATCGGTGGGGATGAATTCTGCGTTGTGATCTATGGGAATGATCCTTCAGATATGGAAGAGTTATTCCGGCAGATGAAGCAGGAACAGGATGAGTTTAATGCGAAAAATGCAATACCACAGATACAGATTGCCTATGGCTATGCGGAGTTTGACCCGGAAACAGACCGGGATATCGAGGATACCAGATCCCGTGCAGATGACAAAATGTATCAAAAGAAGAGAGAAATAAAAGCGGATACCAATGAAAATGAAAGGACAGAGTAAGTAGTTATATTTAGACCGTCAGGCAATGGATGTTATCGTTTATGTTCTAATTTATAAAAATACGGAATACAAATAGAAGAAAACAAAAACAGAGATGAGAGATTGCCTATGGCAGGAATGAAACGGTTTATTACATATATATATGGATATGAAAATGCAAAAAAGGCAGGTAATACGGGATTTGCCAGGATCGAGCTGCGGGGAGAAGAGTGCAGGCTTGAAATCCATCTGCGTAGTGTCTATGCTGCGCAGACGCACTGCAGGGTTTATCTGTTTCGCAAACAGGGTAATCAGATGGAGGGAAGTCTGATCGGAGAAATGGATGTCCGCAATGGTGCTGGAGATTTTGCCACAGCAATGAAAACAATGCATATACCGACATCATCACTCAGTTTTTTCGAGATGGACGGGATTTTTTTGTGCAGCGAAGATGGACGTATTTTCATGAGCCGCTGGACGGAGGGGGAGCCGCTTACCGTGGATATGGAGCACTTTGGGGAGTGGAGAGAAAGCCAGCCAGAGGAACCGCCGGTGGAAGAAGAGGTGTATACAAAAGAAGACCTGCATAAAAGAGGAGATATGCATGCAAGAGAAGATATGCATGCAAGAGAAGATATGCATAAAACGGAAAATATCATATCAGAAACAGAAAACAAGCCTGCGTCAGATAAAACACCTGTGCAGGACAGCATGAAAAGGCAGCAGGAAAACAGAACCCAGATCACCCGGTCTGCACAGAAATATGACAGTGAGCTCGCTGCGACAGAACTCCCCGCGCGCAATTTCTTTCCACAGTACCAGTGGACGGACATCTGGGAGCAGTTTTTAAAAAGCCATCCGGCAAACACGCCGTTCTCAGAAAAAAATATTACCTGTATCAAAATCGAACTAAAAGATATTCGTGAACTCCCGAAAAAATACTGGTATCTCGGAAATAACAGTTTTCTGTTACATGGATTTTTTAATTACCGGTATCTGGTGATTGGAAAAATAGAAGAAGATACACAAAACAGATGGTTTTTAGGGGTGCCTGGCATTTATCAGAATCAGGAGCGTGTCATGGCGATCATCTTTGGATTCCCGGAATTTATGCCGGAGCAGGTTGAAAACCGGTTTGGCTGCTGGTATCGTTTTTTTGAAGAATAACTGTCTGACAAAATGGAGACGTTTTTGACAGGGGCTGTGCATAAAAAATGCAGCTGTTAATTGTCGGTGGAAGGGTTGAGATACGCGTAGCGCAGATGATCTGCCCATCGGTTCTGGATAAAAAAACAGCCGCGTTCTACACCTTCATACTGAAAACCCAGAGATTCCAAAAGGTAGATGGAGGGCTTGTTTTCCGGCATAACACGTGCGAATACACGATGAAGATGAAGGTCGTAAAAGGCAAGTGACATGACTTTTTTAATCGCTTCTGAGGCATAGCCCATGCGCCGGAATGCTGCGTCAAATTTATAGCCGATCTCTGTGCAGGAATATGCTGCAAAGCGGATGTCGTGCAGGCATACGGTTCCGATGATCATTTGCGGATCATCCTTCCGGAAAACATAGAAACGGATACACTGTTGTTTTAATGCGAGATCCCATTCACACTTTAAAACTGCCTGCTGGTAGGATGCGGTATAAAAGTTGGCAGGTCTTGTCGGTTCGTAGGCTTCAAAACTTTCACGATTGCGGTTCTGAAAATTTAAGACCGCATTTGCATAATTCGGTGTTAAGACTTTTAAGATCAGCCGGTCTGTCTGAGATTCATATTTTAAAGAAGCGTTTTTCCACTGCATCAGGCAAGATGCCTCCTTCTCGACAAAAATGAAAAAATGCGGTACAATACTGCATACTATATAGTATAACATTTCGGGGAAACTGTCCATGAATCAGGATGAAAAATACATGAAAGCGGCGATACGGCAGGCAAAAAAAGCGTATGCATTGGATGAGGTGCCGATCGGCTGTGTGATCGTGCAGAACGATAAGATCATTGCGCGTGGATATAATAGAAGAAATACAGAAGGCAACACATTAGCGCATGCGGAACTGACCGCAATCCGCAAAGCGAGTAAGAAAACCGGTGACTGGCGGTTAGAGGACTGCACGATGTATGTGACGTTAGAGCCATGTCAGATGTGTGCAGGTGCGATCGTTCAGAGCCGGATGAAAAAAGTGGTGATCGGAAGCATGAATCCCAAAGCCGGATGCGCCGGCTCGGTATTAAATCTGCTCCAGATGCAGCAGTTTAACCACCAGGTCGAAATCGAAAAGGGTGTGCTTGGGGAAGAGTGTTCGGCAATGCTTTCCACATTTTTTAAAGAACTTCGCCAGAAAAAGAAGTCTTAAGCGCGTATCTGGCTTGACAATACAGGGCGAAATAGGCTATACTTAAATCTCCGAGCAGCCGGGGTGGCAGCGGTACCCTGAACCAGCAATCCGCTATAGCTGGGGTGATGCCGAACGGAGGGTTGTCAGATTGTGGAGCTGCCCTTCATAAGTGGCGTTGAAGTTTGGGTCTTACGCAACAGGAATCTGTGAACCGGGTCAGGTCAGGAATGAAGCAGCCCTAAGCAGAAGCTCTTGTGTGCCGTAAGGGTGCCTGGGCCGAGTTAACTGTGGAGGTAACGTCTGTGGTCTGGATTCGATGGGAGGCGCTCGGTTTTGTATATCTAAAATTGACCATATATCAGGATGAAAGGAATTACAGTGGACAAACTCAGAAAAAGACTGTATCAGGTAAGTGAAGGTTTAGAACTCATCATAGCGTTAGTTGCTGTGGTTGGTGTGGTCATAGCGGCGGTAAATCTTTTCCCTGAACTTCTGGTATACTGGCAGAACCGGACGAATGGGGAGGCATTTCTTATTTTTCTCGATGCTGTGTTTGACGTCGTGATCGGGGTAGAGTTTATCAAGATGCTCTGCAAACCAAGTTCACAGAATATCATGGAGGTTTTGATCTTTCTGATTGCCCGTCATATGATCGTACAGAAAACGTCAGCATTAGAAGACCTGTTATCCGTAGTCAGCATCGGAATTTTATTCTTTTTCCGCAGATTCATGCTCGCAACCAAACCGGATAAGGAACAGCATGTGCCGGAACTGTTAGGTGCAATCAGACATTCAGGGAATAAGCAGGAGAAAGAAACAAAAGATAACGAACAGTAGATTTGTCACAGACAACAGAAAATTATATGGAAAAGGTACCGTATATCAGACGCATGATCCGGGGATCAGGTCTCTGGTATACGGTACCTTTTGTATAAAGAAAAATACAATTTACGTTAATTTTTTCACAAAGATACTGACAGTATATCAAAGTTGAGAGAATATGTCAAATAAAACTGCATTTATTTGAATACAAATATTGAATTTCGAAAAAAGTGCTATATAATGAAAACATGATATGCGCTGGTAGAGAGCGCCAATTACAATTTATAAAAAGTGAGGAATTAATCATGTTTGGATTTGGACAACTGATCGACATCTTAAAAAAAGATCCTAAGAAAATCGTGTTTACAGAGGGCGATGATCCTCGTATTTTAGAGGCTGCTTCTCGTCTGTTAGCAGGAACATTCCTTCATCCGATTTTAATCGGTAATCCGGATAAAATCGCTGTTGAGGCAGAAGAGTGCGGCTTTAATATCCGTGGAGCAGAGATCATTGATCCTGCTAATTATGACAGAATGGATGAGATGGTAGATTTATTCTGTGAACTTCGTAAGAGCAAAGGTGTGACACCGGAGCAGGCAAGAGGTATTCTTTCTCAGGCAAACTACTTCGGAACCATGCTTGTAAAAATGGGCGTTGCTGATGCACTTCTCGGTGGAGCAACCTATTCAACAGCAGATACCGTACGTCCGGCATTACAGCTGATCAAAACAAAACCGGGCAATACGATCGTATCTTCCTGCTTTATCATGGTACGTCCTGCAGCTACCGGTGAGAACGAAGTTCTTGCAATGGGTGACTGTGCGATCAACATCCATCCGACAGAGGATGAGTTAGTTGAGATCGCAGGTGAGACAGCACAGTGTGCAAAGATTTTCGGTGTTGATCCGAAGGTTGCATTCTTAAGCTACTCTACACTTGGTTCCGGTAAAGGTGAGGATGTAGATAAGATGCGTAATGCTGCAGCCAAAGCAAAAGAAAAATATCCGGATCTTCCAATCGAGGGAGAACTTCAGTTCGATGCAGCAGTTTCTCCTCGTGTAGCACGTACCAAATGCCCGGGCAACCCGGTTGCAGGTCATGCAAACACATTTATCTTCCCGGAGATCAGTGCCGGAAACATCGGTTACAAGATTGCACAGCGTCTTGGTAATTTCGAGGCTTATGGTCCGATCTTACTTGGATTAAATGCTCCGATCAACGATCTGTCCCGTGGATGTAATGCAGCAGAAGTTTATTCTATGGCTATCATCACTGCAGCACTTGCATAAGACGGATGATTGGAACTGTTGATACGGGTAGAATTTTCCGTGCATGACAGTACGTTTTAAATACAAAACAAATATGACAGAATAAAAACGTGGCATGGCGTAAGGCTATGCCACGTTTTGTGTGGAAACACATGTGAAAAATTGAATTTTCTACATGCAGGAATGTGCTTATGTTCAAATTTGTTATACAGAAAGACTGTGCAGGAATGTACTTATGCTCAAATTTGTGATACAAAAAGACTGTGCAGAAATGAGGATTAATATGGAACAACCGCTTTTTACAAGAGAGGATTTAAAGAAACTGATCATACCGCTGATCATTGAGCAGATGCTTGCTTTAAGCATCGGTCTGTTTGATACCCTGATGGTGTCTTCGTGTGGAGAAGCTTCTGTTTCCGGCGTGTCGCTTGTGGACAGTATCAGTGTGCTGCTGATTCAGATATTGTCGGCACTCGCGACCGGCGGTGCTGTTGTGTGCAGCCAGTATCTCGGCAAAAAGATGCCGGAGAAAGCAAAACTTTCTGCGGGACAGCTGATGTTTATCATGCTTACATCGTCCGGAACAGTGATGATACTTGTGTTATTTTTACATCGGTTTTTGCTGCGTGCAATTTTTGGGCAGATTGAAGCGGATGTGATGGATGCGGCTCAGATCTATTTTCTGATCTCTGCGATATCTTATCCGTTTCTCGGTGTGTATAACGCCGGGGCGGCACTTTTCCGAAGTATTGGAAACAGTAAGATCAGTATGTACACCAGCCTTGTCATGAATGTGATTAACATTGGCGGCAATGCGATCCTGATTTATGGTGCTGGAATCGGTGTAATGGGAGCAGCGCTTGCGACACTGATCGCAAGAATGGTGTCTGCACTTGTCATGGTCGTGTTATTATCGAAAAAAGATAATCCGCTCTGCATCGCGACACCGGGCTGTATGCGTCCACAGAAAGATGTGATCGGAAAAATCTTAAAGATCGGTATTCCAAGCGGTATTGAAAATGGGATGTTTCAGATCGGTAAACTTCTGGTGTCAAGCCTGACGGCAACGTTTGGAACGGCTGCGATCGCCGCAAATGCCGTGGCAAACAGTATTGCCGGGTTTGCCAATATTCCGGGGATTGCGATCGGGCTTGCGATGGTGACAGTGATCGGACGCTGCATTGGTGCCGGGGAAAAAGAGCAGGCGAAATGGTACAGCAGAAAACTGTTAGGGCTTGCATATGGAGGTATGTGTTTGACCGACATAACGTTATTGATTCTGGTCCGTCCACTGGTTGGCTGTTTTTCATTGTCCGGCGAGGCGTTTGCAATCACGGTGCAGCTTTTGCAGACTTTTTCCATCTGTGCCATGCTCATCTGGCCGCTCAGTTTTGCGCTTCCGAACGTTTTGCGTGCAGCGGGGGATGCGAAATATACCATGGAAGTCAGCGTGTTTTCCATGTGGGTATTCCGTGTTGCAAGCAGCTATTTCTTTGCAGGAACGTTGAAAATGGGCGTGCTTGGCGTATGGATTGGAATGTATGTGGACTGGGTGTTCCGTTCGCTTTTATTTGTAATACGGTATAAACGTGGAAAATGGCTGAATAAGCGGGTGGTATAGGAAAACGCTGGAACAGCAAAAATATGAAATGACAGATGAATGTAAAATGTTAGACAATATACAAAAAATACACAAACTATCAGAAAAAATGTGGATAACTCTGTGGATAATGTGGATAAGAGTGCATAATAGTGGAAAACCATATAGTTGTTGCACAATTATAAATTATATGTAAAATAAAAGAAAAATATACATAAACATAAAAAAGAGGCATATTGCAGCCAGCCCAGCTGGTTTCTGCAATATGCCTCTTTAGCATGTGATCTACTTCTCCGGGTGGATATCGATCATACGCTCGATCAGTTCTACGGATTCTTCGATACCGTAGCATGCACTGTTGATACAAAGATCATAGTTTACGGCATCGCCCCATTTACGTCCGGTATAAAAATGATAGTACTGCTCATGTCCTTTATCAATCTTTTTCAAACGGCGGACGGCTTCCTTGAGTGGAAGATTGTTTACCTCCATCATACGGCGCACACGCTGTTCAAACGGAGCGGTGATGAAGATACTGATGTGCGGGATACGGTTGTTTGTCAGAATCACATCCGCACAGCGGCCCATTACGATAAAGTCTTCTTTTTTTGCCATTTCCACGATCAGATCGCTCTGGTTGAAAAATACGGCATCTTTCTTCGGCAGGCCGTGATAACGGCTGAAATCTTTTAAGAAACGTTTTGCACTGGTATCATGTTTTGCAACCTGATCAAGTTTTGATGTAAAGCTGTCACGGTCTGTGACGGAATCTTTTTCTGCCTCTAAACGCTCTAATACACGGTTGAAAATTTCAACATCGTAGTAGTTGATCTTTAATGCATCCGCAAGCGCGAAACCAATATCCGTACCGGCGCTTCCGTGTGTTCTTCCGATGCAGATGATCAGATGATCGTCTTTGGAAAACTTCTGGTGCAGGTTGGATGTATTTAAGGAAGCAAGGTTCTGGTCAAGGATATCAACCGAACCAAAACTTTCCGGCAGTTCTGCGATCTGATGTAAAATCTCATTGTACTCGTGCATCATACGGCTGCGATCCTCTTTGTTACGGATCGTACGCGCCATATTACCGATTAAAGCGATCTCACTGCGGAGCAGATGTCCCTGTGGATGTGTAGAGATCAGGGTTGTCAGGTTACGAATACTTGTTTCTTTGTCGCCGGTAAAAGTGCGTCCAAGGGAAGAACCTACCAGACGGTAAACTTCACTGTCGAGATCATAAATGCGGGTAGCAAGTGCCCGTGATGTTTCGATATTATTTTCCATTGTGAAATCCCCCCTTTATAAAAAGAATACCAGAGTGTCAATGATAAACACCGGAACTAAAGATACGATTGACCATAATAAGTATCCGAAGAAAGATGGCATACGCACACCGTTTTCGTCAGAGATGGATTTTACCATAAAGTTTGGTGCATTTCCGATATAAGTGTTTGCACCCATGAATACGGCACCACAGGAAATCGCGGTAAGCATTTTGACCGGAATCGTTCCGACCGTGGTTGCAATACCCTGTGTGAAACCAAGTGTACCTGCAGTTGTCAGGAATACCAGATAGGTCGGTGTGTTATCAAGGAAACTGGAAAGTGCACCGGTTGCCCAGAACATCTCAAGCGGTATGGAAAGACCAAGCTCCGGTCCCATGGATTTAAGAAGCATCAGTGCCGGCTGCATGGTAATAAAGATACCGATGAAAAGAACGGCAACTTCTTTGATCGCACCCCAGGTAAAGTGGTTACTGGTACGGATCTGAGAGTCTGTTGTTTTAAAAGATAATAAAGCGGCAAGCAGGATGATGGCAACCTCAATAATAGAAGGAAAACCAAGTGTCACCTCACGGAATACACGGATACCGCGAACGTTTCCGGCTGCATCCTGAAATGCTGCAAGGTTCGGAAGAGTTCCACTTAAAATAACAGCAGCAACGATCATAATAAGGAAAATAATGTTGTGCAGACCATCGATCTTTAATGTGGTACCGGCTTTGCTGATATCCGGTTTTCTGCCGTTTGCAATATCTTTGCGGTAATTGTGACGGTCTAAGAGATAGAATACAGTCAGTAAAATTACCATATTAAAGATTAAGATCGGGAACAGATGCAGGCTCCAGAAGAACGGAACACCACGCATAAATCCCATTAAAAGTGGCGGATCACCGATCGGGGTTAAGCATCCTCCCATATTCGAGATCAGGAAGATAAAAAATACCATAATGTGACTCTTGTGCTGACGCCAGGAGTTCATCTTGATCATCGGACGTACCATTAACATACTGGCACCGGTTGTACCGATACAGCTGGAAAGTAAGGTACCGATCGCAAGGAAGATTACGTTGACGCGCGGGGAACCTGCGAGATCGCCTTCTAAAGTGATGTTACCGGCAACACAGAACAGACCAAATAACAGGACGATAAAAGTCAGGTAATCGTTTAAAATACACTCAAGTACTGTTTCGACCGCATCTCCGGCACTATAGGTCACTGCAAACGGAATGATAAATAACAGGGACCATACGGCTACGGCAAGCGGCTGGTTTTTCTCCCACCATTCCGGTTTTACAAGCGGAAGTACTGCGATACAGAGTAACAGACCGGCAAATGGGATACAAAGCCATAGCGGAACCGTTGCAGTACTGCTTTCGCCGGATTCTGCTGCGAGAATCGTTAGCGGTGTGAAAAGCAGCATAGTTGCGATGCTTCCACAAAGAGCAAGTAACTTTTTCATAAAATCAGCCTCCAAATTCTATGATATATAAATCCATATCATTATTTGTTGATTGCAAAAAAATGTCAATAAATAGTCTTTTTGCAAGGTTAAATCTTAACACAATCTGAACCTTTTTTCTACCAGAAAATAAAAAAAACATAAAAACAATAAAAAAAATACAAATTGCATTACGACCTTTAAAAAAGCATATACATATGGTATAGTGGATTCTGACAAGTTTATATCATCTACGATAAAGATGTTCCTTGTCTACGGGGTATGGCGTAGTTTGGTAGCGCGCACGGCTGGGGGCCGTGAGGTCGCAGGTTCAAATCCTGTTACCCCGATTGGTGTAAAATAGCCGGAAAGTCGAGATTTTATTGTAAAATCAAGGCTTTTCGGCTATTGTTTTGCTCTAAAATATCTGGTCTGTTTATTTAAAATTTGTCATATTTATATCTTTTTTTGTCATGGAATTTGTCATGACAAATTCTAAAATAATATCTTTGACAATGCATTGGATGCTTTGTCCTGAGAGGTTTTTAATTTATCTTTCATAGTATGGCGGTATACATTTTTCATAACATAATCTGTTTCCCATCCGCCCATCTCAAGAATATCTGCTTCTGGAATATTTAAAGATGACATGTAGGACGCAAAATAGTGACGGAGTTTGTGGAGTGAGAAATGGGGCATATTTAATTCGTCCTGTAACCTGTTCATGTGCTTGGTAATTGAATTTGGATGCCCTTTATAAATATATCCATGTTCACGGATTAAATCGGCTAATTGGGGGGATATGACAATCTCGCGGGTACTTGCAGTTGTCTTTGTCTGCTTTTCCACCCATTGATTATTTTTATCCAGCACTTTGGCAGAATCAATCGCGAGCGTGTTTCCGTTTAGATCATCTATGGTCAGAGAGCATATTTCTGAACGACGTAAACCATAACAGGCGAGTTTGATAGGAATCTCAAACATGCTGCCCTGCGCAGCCTGTAATAATCGTTTTATATCCTCATCAGTGGGGATATACGGCTCATTTTTGATTTTTTGGGGCAGGGTTGTGGAAATATTCATTTCCGGTCGAAACATTCCCAAAACGGATGATATAAAGCCATGGTAATTACGAATTGTCTTAGGCGCAAGCGTTTTTGCCAGGATATTGATTTCTTTTTGAATATCGATTTGCGTAATATCGTATATAGGTTTATTTGTAAAATCGTCTGTGAGTCTGCTGGGTATTTCAAGGTATTCTTTTACGGTCTTAGGACTGAGCACATGTTCTTTGGTTTCTGTGTATTGCTGGGCAGCTTCTGTGAATGTTAGATGGTATTTTTTACTTTTTATTTTATCCGGTTCTGCAGCCATAGCCTGCATAGCTTCTTTCTGTGTTGGTTTCTCATTAAACACAACTGTGTACATTTGCCCTTTGTACATTTTTCTGATCCGGTAAGAGCCGCTTGGGAGTTTTTCGATTTTCATATGTATCATTCCTTTCTATTTTGGGGTATAAAAATAACAGCCAGCAGAGAACTGGTGTTCCGCTTGCGTTTGGCTGCTCCGAATGATACAATGTGCTTGTTCAGGGCGTGTATCTTCAGAGCACGCATCCGCTCCTGTTGTTGGCTGGTGTCCGGTTCGCAGGGGCGGTTTTTATTTATTTCAGCAATTCTGCAATATTTATCATCAGGTTATCGTAAATGCACACCTGTATATCATCATCAAAACTATATTGATCGCACAGCTCTTCTTTTTCCAAATCATAGACGTTCACTGTTTTGGTAAGTGGATTTACAATCCAGTATTCACGGACTCCTGCAGAACGGTATTTGAATAACTTCACGCCATAATCAGTTCGTTTCGTACTTAGAGATGCAATCTCGATGACCCAGTCCGGTGCACCGCTGCATCCGCGGTCATCCAGCTTTGATTTGTCACTAATAATGCTGATATCCGGTTCGACGTATGTTTTATCGTCTTTATTCAAAAAAACGGCAAATGGGGCAGGATAGACTTCACAGGAACCGTTATTTTTGCGAATATATGTCTCAATGCTCCATGCAAGAGCCTGCTGGATTTTCTGATGCAATCTGTTTGGTGGTGCCATGTCATAAATGACACCGTCGATCAGCTCTGCACGCTGTCCTTCTGGAAGTGAATAGATGTAATCGGTCGTGTAAGTGTTTTCTTTTGGTAATGGCATAGTGTGTATCTCCTGTTTCAATAACATAAACTCTTCAAAAATAATTCTAGCACATATCGGTGTGATCCGCTTATTTTTTTGGAAGAATAGGTAATGCATCCAATTCCATGGAATCTTCAGATTCTAGACAATGACGGTTATGATCAAAAATGGCATACTGTTCATTGACAAATTTATCGGCAGCTTCTCTGGAAATATGTCCGGCATTATCTAAAACACTTCTGCCAGTAAACTGTAAGAATGCATCTAAGCGGTTTTCCCAATCGTTCATATACATTGGAATATGACGTTTAGCCTGATCTTCTGCATAATCAAGATACATGGTGACAATTCTGTTTAAATTTTCAAGTTCTTCCTGAGTTAAATAGTTTTTGGCAATGGTTATATCAGATTTCCTTACTTTCGCACCTTTGAATGAAGTAAGACCCATATTTTTTTTGGAAGCATCAGCACGTTCAACAATTAGTTCTGGTGCAGTATGCCCATGAACGGAATAATGAAGTTTATTCTGAACGGTTTTGAAAAAAAGATCTGCCTGTTCACAATGTGGATCATAATCAACAGATGTAGCAAATATGTCACGAACCTTTAAATAAACACGTTTTTCAGAAGAACGAATATCTCTGATACGTTCAAGAAGTTCATCGAAGTAGTCGGAACCAAATTTTTTTGGATTTTTTAAACGTTCATCATTAAGAACAAATCCTTTTTTCATATATTCGGAGAGAACGGATGAGGACCAGTTTCGAAAATGTATTCCGATATTATTTCGTACACGATATCCGATTGCAAGAATCATATCAAGATTATATATTTTTACTTTTCTCTGAACAGTTCTGCTCCCTTCAGATTGAACTTGTAAGTAATCCTTACAAGTTGCTTCTTCATATAATTCTCCATCAGCGTATATATTTTTTATATGTAATGTCACATTTTGAGGAGAAGTCTGATAAAGTTGGGAAATACTTTTTTGTGTCATCCATATAGTGGAATCGTTGAAATAAGCATCAACTTTTGTATCCCCCTTTTCATTTTGATAAATTAGAATATTTCCTTGAAAATTCAAATCAGTATCTCCTTTCAAAAAGTTAAATGTTCATTTTTTTTCGTAAAACTCTTCAAAAATAATTCTAGCACATATAGGTGTGATCCGCTTATTTTTTTTATAGGATTTATAAATTGAGTTGAATATTAATCATTAAGTTGGTTAATATTTGGATCTTGATTTTCATCTGAAATATTGCAAAATATCCGTGAAAAGGGTAATATTTTAAATAGAGCGAAAGACACACAACCGGCGCAGACAATTGTCGGCGGCCGGAATATGTGAAAACTGGGCAAAGTAAATATGGGTATGCAGGAGGAAACGCGGATGAAGAGAATCGGTATGTTAACAAGCGGCGGTGATTGCCAGGCATTAAACGCAGCAATGCGCGGCGTAGTAAAAGGCTTAAGTGAAAATGTGGATGAGCTGGAGATTTACGGCTTTTTAAATGGTTATAAAGGGCTGATTTATGGAGATTACAGATTACTGACATCTGCAGATTTTTCCGGAATACTTACCAAAGGCGGAACGATCCTTGGATCTTCCAGACAGCCGTTTAAGCAGATGCGTGTGCCGGATGCGAACGGATTAGACAAAGTGGAGGCGATGAAATCTACCTATTATAAGTTAAGACTGGACTGTCTGGTCATCTTAGGCGGAAATGGAACGGAGAAGACGGCAAATCTGCTTCGCGAGGAAGGATTAAATGTAATTCATCTTCCGAAAACGATCGATAACGATATCTATGGAACGGATGTTACATTCGGATTTCAGAGTGCGATCAATATTGCAACGGATGCGATCGACTGTATCCATACAACGGCAGCTTCCCATAACCGCGTATTTATCGTGGAAGTTATGGGACATAAAGTTGGCTGGCTGACACTTTATGCAGGAGTTGCAGGTGGTGCAGATATCATTTTACTGCCGGAGATTCCTTATGACATTGAAAAAGTGATCGCAGCTATTAATAAGCGTACCAAAGCCGGAAAAGGATTTACAATTCTTGCGGTTGCGGAGGGAGCTATCTCAAAAGAGGATGCGGCATTATCAAAAAAAGAGTACAAAGAAAAGGTTGCAAAACGCAAATATCCGTCTGTTTCATATGAGATCGCGGATCGTATTTTTGAGGAGACCGGAGTGGAAGTCCGTGTGACGGTTCCGGGACATACACAGAGAGGCGGAAGTCCGTGTCCATACGACCGTGTACTCTGTACCAGACTTGGTTCTGCCGCAGCACAGGCTGTCATGGACGAGGATTATGGCAACATGATCGCCATGATCAATGGAAAGACAAAACGCGTTCCATTAGGTGAAGTGGCAGGCAGATTAAAAACAGTAGACCCGGATTGCCAGATGATCAAAGAGGCAAAACGGATTGGAATCAGTTTCGGGGATTAAGATGTCATACACAGCATTATATCGTAAGTTCCGTCCACAGGAGTTTGAGGATGTCAAAGGACAGGAACACATTGTTACAACATTAAAAAACCAGATCAAAGCAGACAGGATCGGGCATGCGTATCTGTTTTGTGGAACCAGGGGAACCGGTAAGACGACCATCGCAAAGATATTTGCAAAGGCGGTCAACTGTGAGCATCCTGTAGACGGCAGCCCGTGTGGAGAGTGCCCGGCCTGCAAGGCGATTGCAGCGGGCAACTCCATGAATGTGATCGAGATCGATGCCGCATCGAATAACGGTGTGGATAACATCCGCCAGATCCGTGAGGAGGTGGAATACCGTCCGACGGAAGGCAAATACAAAGTCTACATTATCGATGAGGTTCATATGCTTTCCATAGGTGCATTTAATGCACTGCTAAAGACACTCGAGGAGCCGCCATCATATGTTATTTTTATTCTGGCAACAACGGAGGCACACAAGATACCGATCACAATCTTATCCCGCTGTCAGAGATACGATTTCAGGCGTATTTCCATTGAGACGATTTCTGCAAGACTGATGGAACTGATGGAAAAGGAGCAGGTCACAGTGGAGGAACGTGCGATCCGCTATATCGCAAAGGCGGCGGACGGTTCCATGCGGGATGCACTCAGTCTGTTAGACCAGTGTATTGCGTTTTATCTTGGGCAGGATCTTACTTACGACAAAGTACTTGAAACACTCGGTGCGGTTGATACTGAGATTTTCAGCAGACTACTCCGTCAGATTTTAGAGAAAAATGTGACCGGTGCGATCGGTGTGATCGATGAGATGGTCATTGAGGGCAGGGAATTAGGACAGTTTGTCAATGATTTTACATGGTATCTGAGGAATCTCATGCTTGTGCAGAGCTCGGATGATATGGAGGATGTGCTTGATATTTCAACGGAGAATCTTGCTCTGTTAAAAGAAGAGGCGCAGATGGTAGACACAGACATTCTTATGCGCTATATCCGTATTTTTTCAGAACTGAGTAATCAGATCCGTTATGCCGTACAGAAGCGTATACTGATCGAGATTGCGGTGATCAAATTATGTAAACCGGAGATGGAAAAAGATTATGGTTCGCTGATCGACCGCGTGGACAGTCTCGAAAAAAAGCTGGAGAAGGGTATTGTGGTAACGCAGGCATCCGGTGACATGGCTGCGGGGACAACAGGTTCTTCTGCCGCATCGGCGGTGTTAAAAAAAAAGGAGCTTCCCAAGGCAATCCCTGAAGATATCAAACAGATCATGAGCAGCTGGAGCGGCATTTTATCACAGCTGACAGGAATTACGAGAACCTATCTCAAAAAGGCGTTTCCAACATTAGGAGAGGGCGGTACGCTGATCCTGGCATTTGAGGATGCCAATGCGTACACTTATATAGAAGAGAACCGTTCCAACTGCCAGGATGAATTTCGGGCAGCAGTTGCAGAAAGACTTGGCAAAGAGGTAGAGATTCTGGTAAAATTAAATGACACTGGCACGCCAAGCGGGGAGATCTATCCCGATTTACGCCAGTTGATTAATTTTGAAATAGAAGAAGACGATTTTTAGGAGTAAAATCCTCTGCTCCTGCAAAGGCAGTCGCATTTTGCTCCGCAAAACAAGGAGGATTCACATGGCAAAAAGAGGCGGTTTCCCGGGCGGTATGCCGGGCAACATGAACAACCTTATGAAACAGGCGCAGAAAATGCAGCGTCAGATGGAAGAGGCACAGAAAGAATTAGAAGAAAAAGAGATTACTGCAGCAGCAGGTGGTGGAGCTGTTGAAGTTACTGTTTCCGGTAAGAGAGAGATTACAAAAGTAAAATTATCCGAGGAAGTAGTTGACCCGGATGACATCGAGATGTTAGAGGATCTGATCATGGCAGCAACCAATGAGGCACTTCGTCAGTTAGAAGAATTCTCTTCGGATTCCATGTCAAAAATTACCGGCGGCATGGGTGGTCTTGGCGGACTTCCATTCTAGGAAAAAAGGCATAATGATTCAGGGAAGACAAGGAATGTTTTTCGCCTGAATCATTATGCCTTTTTTGATTCATTGGAAATTACGTTCCATGAACCCAAAAGACCTCAGTTTACAACTTTGCCCGGAACACTTCATCTGCCGGATAGCCGCCGGCACATTTCTGCATGCCGCGCTGAATACTGTCTGCGGAATTTCCCCAGTCTTTATCTTTGTTCCGGTAGTCATTTTTTTCTACAAACCATGCGACTTCTTTTTGCAGACGTTCCATATTTTCCTGCATCAGTGCAAATGCCTTCGGGTAAAACTCCTTTTTCTGCGTATCGTTTAATTTGTTTTCCGCAGTCTCGATCAGATCTCCGAAATGAGGCAGGCAAAAGCCTTTGCTCTCTTCAAAAAGCTGGCGGAATTCTTCATTTTTCAGATACAGGTCGAAAAAGGTATCCAGATATCTGCCGTAGATTTTACGGAAATGATCGCAGACATAGCAGTCTGTCGTCTTTTTGGAGATCCATGCGCCAAGTGCAGTCTGCGGTTCATGTTCTGCGGTTGCGTCTGTGCGTTTCATGCGTTTTAACAGACTTGATTTGCCTGGGGCAAAATCGGACATTTCTTTTGCGAGTTCCTGATTCAATTTCTTCAAATGCGTGCTTAAGATCAATGCATTTCCAAGTCGGTTGCCGTAATCGTACATCATTTTAAAGTGATGGCGGCAGAATCCGGTTGCATCTGTCTTTTCACGGATATCATCCTCCATATAGGCGGAACCTAAAATAAATGAGACCGCATGCTGCTCGGCTTCGCGCTCTAAATTGCAGAAAGGGCATTCGTCTTTGGCGTTGAATGCTTTGATTAAAGGGATGGTTGCAATATTTTCTTTCATATGATCTATGACTCCTTTGACTGGTTGATCCACTTCTTTATTTATAAGAATTATAACAAAGTCTGATAATTCAAACAATAACTCATAATAAATTTAAAGTTATGCCATAATAAATAAAAAACGCAACATTTCATATAAAATGTTGCGTTTTTTATTTGCAATTATTATTTCGGCAGAACAAAAAGAAACTTAACCCCAAAATCTAAATTTTTTTAAATCCGTTCAGAAATTAATGGTATGAAAAATACTGTCCCGCTCGTCCTGAGAAATTCCCAGATAACGCTTTGTGATATAAAACGAGGAATGATTATACAGATCCATCAGAAGAACCGGCGAAATTCCCTGTTTCCATGCATGATAGCCAAACGTCTTGCGGAGCGAATGACAGCTGACATGCGTTTCGCATAAGGTTTCGTCCGCTGCTCTGCGTACAATACGATATGCCTGGGAGCGGCAGAGCGGATGCGCAGGTGTGGTGAGTTTTGAAAAAATATAATCCTCTGCGTCAGGTTTTCTTGTTTTCCGGTAACAGTCCAGTGCCTTGATAACATGTGAATTTAAGGCAATCTCATTGACCTTTCCTGTTTTCTGTTCATGGATCAGGAGATGATCTAAGAAACAGTCTTTCTCAAAATAATACACATCTTTCCATTTTAAATTCAATACATCACTGATGCGCAATGCGGTGTAGAGCCCAAGAATGATCATCGTATAGTTGCGGATATTCGGATGTGCAACCTCGTAATATGCAATGAAATTTTTTAGTTCGTCCTTGTCACGGATCGGCTGTGTTGTACCCATAATGACTCCTTTCTGCGGAAAATACCGCAAGCCTGTAAACGCAACATTTTATATGGAATGTTGCATTCAGGGAGAAACAGATAATCAGGGAGGAAAACAGATTATATGCTCAAGTTAACGTTAAAGCCCGGTGACTATATTGACATCGGTGAAAACATCAGGGTCGTTTTTTCCGGCGGTTCTGCAAATAACATTCATCTTCTGGTGGATGCACCGAGAGAGATGAACATTGCGCGCAGTTCTGCAGAAAGAAAAAGCAACCGTACTCACTACTATAAGGAACAGGGCATTTCGGAACAGGCACAGAAAGAGATCGCTGCAATTCTGATGAGGGAGCGCCGCAGCAGATCAGAAGAAGCAAGGTAATAAGGTCAGGCTAACCTAGGGGTCGGGCTTATTATAAATCTTTTTAAGACGTATGTCTTAAAAACTAAGAAAAATTTCCGCATATCACGGAAAAAAAGGGAAAGGATTCCCGGATGCCGGGCAACGGCAGAACACATTTTTTATCACACGGAGGTAAATATTATGGCAATGGTAGTACAGCACAACATGTCCGCAATGAATGCGAACAGAAATTTAGGCGTTACAACAGGAATGCAGGCAAAATCATCCGAGAAGTTATCTTCCGGTTACAAGATCAACCGTGCAGCAGATGATGCAGCAGGACTTTCTATTTCTGAGAAGATGAGAAGCCAGATCCGCGGTTTAAATAAAGCATCTGACAATGCACAGGATGGTATCTCTTTAATCCAGACCGCTGAGGGAGCATTAAATGAGTCCCACTCTATTTTACAGAGAATGAGAGAGTTATCCGTACAGGCAGCCAACGGTACAGAGACAGATGACGACCGCGAGGCAGTACAGAACGAGATTTCCCAGTTACAGGAAGAGCTGACAAGAATTTCTGAGACGACAGAGTTCAACACGATGAAACTGCTGGATGGTTCTCAGAGTGGAAGTACATCTTCAACCGGTTCAGGTCCGAAGTTTGGTGTTGTGGATTCAGCAATTTCCGGTGGTGGTGCAATTATTACTTCAAATGTTGCGGGAGTATCGGTAGAGGTATCCGCAGCAGCCACAAATAAAGCCGGACAGGAATCAGCGATCTGGGATGATGCAGGTACAACATTAACGTTAAATCTTGCAGCAGGTAAAGTGTATACACAGGATGAGATCGATGAACTGGTAGCTAACGCAAAACAGGAAGACAGTTCAGCAACAAATACACCGGCAGATATTAAGATTACCTTAAAAAATGGTGTTATGACAGCAACGGATGGTGAAGCCAGTGATGCAACCGAAGCTGGTGTGAAAGCTTCTTCTACCGCAGTAACGGCAACAGGTACTTTTGTTGGTGCAAATAAAGTTTCATTTACTGCAAACAAATATGGTACTGAGTTCAATGGAACCAAATTTAACATCAAATTCGGTGCTGAAACCGGAAAAGAAAATGTTTCTGTTGCAACTGGTAAGGCAGGAATTAAATATGATGCAGCAAATGCAGTAACAGCAGGTGAGTATGACATCAATCTTGCAGCAGGAAAAGAATACACAGCAGAAGATATCGAAGATATCTTAAAATCTGCAGGTTTTGATTTTGATGTAACTTTAAGCGGAGCAACTCCGGATGAGCCGAATACTGTATTTGCAACCGGTTCAGCAACCGCATTTACAGGAATCACAATGGCTAATGGAGCCGGTGTCGGAAGTACAGAGGCTATGTGGAGCCAGGATGGCTATGACAGTGTTGCATCAGGAGCAGGAATCACTTTACAGATTGGTGCAAATGAAGGTCAGACCATGAGTTTCTCTATCGACAACATGAGTGCAAGAGCACTTGGCGTAGATGGCAACAAAGTTGATTTAAGCACACAGGCTGGCGCACAGAAAGCAACTGATACCATTGATGCAGCAATCAAAAAAGTATCTGCACAGCGTGGTAAAATGGGTGCGATCCAGAACCGTCTGGAGCACACCATCAGCAACCTTGATACAGCAGCAGAGAATACACAGACTGCAGAGTCCCGTATCCGTGATACAGATATGGCAGAAGAGATGGTTGAGTACTCCAAGAACAACATTCTTGCACAGGCAGGTCAGTCTATGCTTGCACAGGCGAACCAGTCTACACAGGGTGTACTCTCTTTATTACAGTAATCTCTGGAAAAACGGTAATTATTATATGCAATGTAAAGATGTCCTGGGGCGTTACGCTCCAGGGCATTTTTTGTGCACACTGTATACTTTAACTGCAAAATTTTTGTACAAAATAACGTTTTTGTTTGCCAAGTGTAAAATATGATGTTAAACTGCACATACATTTTTCGGAAAATGTATGTTGGGGCATTTATTATCATGATTTTAAATTTGTAAATAGGGTTATTTTAGCGTACAATCAGGAGAAGAATATATGAGTGAAAATATGAATGGGGTGTCTGTAGGTAACGCTGCAAACAAAACGTATGCCAATACAAAGTATAAGGATACTTTTTTCCGGTATCTGTTCAAAGAAAAAGCGGGTATGCTGGAGTTGTACAATGCGTTATTTGATGATTGTCTGACAGATGAAAGCGAGATAGAAGACTGTACCATTGAAGATGTATTTACAAGGCAGATGAAAAACGATCTGGCATTTCGTGTCAGAAAAAAGCGTGTAATTGTTTTGACGGAACATCAGTCGACACTGAATGAGAATATGCCGCTGCGTTTTCTGATGTATTTGGGAAGGACATACAATCAGATGATGACAACAAATGCCGTATACAAGGAACGCCGGATAGAACTCGACGCGCCGGAGTTTGTGGTATTTTACAATGGAGACCGCAATCAAAAAGAATATTGGGAAATGCACTTGTCGGATGCGTTCCCGGAGGGAGTGAAAGTTAATATTGATCTGAGGGTAAGAGTATATAACATTAACTACGGAAAGAACTCTAAATTATTGCAGCAGACAAAATTATTAAGTGGTTACAGTTATTTTGTTGATAAAATCAAACACTTATGTAAAAATGGAAGTGAATTAAAAGAAGCGATAGACACCGCGGTGCGTGAATGTATCAAGGAAGGAGTTCTTACAGATCAGTTAACTTATTTAGGATCGGAGGTAATGGGTATGTTTGCAACAGAATTTGATATGGATGAAGCTGTAAAGGTCTGGAAGGAAGAGGCGAGAGAAGAAGGGTTAGAAGAAGGACGTGAAGAAGGACGTAAACAAGGCATAAGAGAAGGTAGACTAGAAGGACAATCGGAAGGTCGTCTTGGAATTATTAAAAATTATCTTGAAAACGGTGGAACCGTTGAACAGGCGAGAGAACTTTTGAAAGCTACAGAGGAAGAAATACAAAAAGTCACAAAGGAGATGTAATCTGACAATCTGCATAAGTGGCAAAATAAGGGAAAATGATAGCGGGCGAGATGCACAAAGAAAGGTGTGTCTTGCCCGGTTTTATTTAGGATGGAACATGGAACCGCTTTGTGGTAAAATTGATGCCATAAGATCGTTGCTGGACTAACTGACAGGGAGTGAACAGTGACATGCAGACAGGGAGGATCAGACAATGTATTATGTACCGGATGGCACAGAGATGTGTGGATATTATGAATGTAAAGAATGTGGAAACCGGTTTTTGGCGTTACAGACAGGACCGCAGCTAGTATGTCCGTATTGTGGGGAAGAGCCGGATATGGAAGTCGGACCGGACGAGGAGATGCCGGTGGCAGCAGAAAGTGCGAAGCTGATTCAGGTGGTAAAAGGAGCAGAAGAGGTTGAGCGGATGGATACGCTGCTTTCACTTGCAGTGACCGGTGGTGATTATGCGTGGATATAGAAAAAAGGAGTCAGTGTGAAAAATAAGATTTTTCACACGCAGGAATGGAGAATAAAATGGGACAGGTTTATTTTGTCCGCCATGGACAGACAATTTGGAATGTGGAAAATAAGATCTGCGGTGCAACGGATATTGCACTCACGGAACTTGGACATAAACAGGCGGTTGAGACAGGGAAAAAGATCTTAGAACAGGGAATTAAAGCCGATGAGATTCTTTATTCCCCATTGATCCGTGCAAAGGACACGGCACTCCATATCGCAGAGATTACCGGGATTCCGGCAAGGGAGGAAGCACGTTTAAAAGAACAGAACTTTGGAAAATATGAGTCTACACCGAGAGACGGAGCAGAGTTCAGGGAAGCAAAAAAACAGTTTGTAAATTGTTATGAAGGCGGGGAGTCGATGCTTCATCTGGCACAGCGCATTTATAACCTGTTAGATGAGGTGGCAGCTTCGGATAAAACTTATATTCTCGTGGCGCACAATGGAATCGCGCGTGTGGTGCAGTCCTATTTTTATGAGATGACCAACGAGGAATACGCCGCATTTGGTGTGGCAAATTGCGCAGTGGTCAGATATGAATTTTAAAAGATGGGACAGCCGTAAAGCGTGTCACCGGAATGGAGGACTTTCATGTTAGGAAAGAGAAAAGGAAAACAGCGGAGAGAGTACGTACCGGATTATGTGCTTTATGATCTTGAAACCACGGGGATATCAAGTCTGTATGATGAAGTGATAGAAATCTCAGCGGTAAAAGTAAGAAACGGAAAGATCGTGGACGAGTTCAGTGAACTTGTAAATCCGGGCAGACCAATTCCTTATGCGGCAAGCAGCGTGAATAATATATCAGATAAAATGGTGGAAAATGCACGCTCCTTTGAAAAAGTCTTACCGGAATTTCTTGCATTTGCCGGGGATGATGTGTTGGCAGGGCATAATATCGCAGGTTTTGATATGAAGTTTTTGTACAGGGACTGCGAAAAATATTTTGGGCAGACACTGACAAACGACTATATAGATACACTTGCGATCGCAAAACTGTGTTTTCCCGAATGGAAACACAGACGACTCTCTGATCTGGCGGAACACTATGGTATCTCTACCAAAGGGGCGCACCGCGCACTGGCGGACTGCCGTATGAACCAGCAGGTGTTTGAGTTGATGGCGAAAGAATCAGGCGGAACATCTGCAAAACAGACAGAGGAGAAAATCTGTCCGCGATGCGGACTTGCCTTAAAAAAGAGAAACGGAAGATTTGGCGGGTTCTGGGGATGCACCGGTTTCCCGGATTGCAGATATACGGAAAATGTATAAAAAAGAAAAAATTGTGCAGTGTGAAAAATAAAATTATTACACGCAGAAATGGAGATGAAATGGAAGATTACAGCATTGCAAATACGACCAAAGAACAGCGCATTGCGCTGATCAGGCAGTGGATCCCGGATGAGGACGGGCTTGGTGACAGTGGTGATATGGATCTGTGGGATATCTACGCAGATTATATCAACGGAAAAAGAGAAATTGCTGAGATCAATGCAGAGATGTCAGGCACTTATTATACAGAGGAGGACTTAAAGTAATGGAGACATGGTTTTATGAAGTGGTTACGATCGACGGGGATTATGCGAACCTGCGCAGAACCGACATCGAGTCGGATGATCTGAAACTTGTGGCACGCGCCCTGCTTCCGGCGGAGATCCTGGAGGGCAGCAAGTTAAAATATGAATTGATGCAGTATGAACTGATCGGTTAAAAAGGATGTCAACATGATGGACAACGAAAAAATAATCAGAAAAAAGGTATTTGTCTATGGTGCAGTTCAGGGCGTCGGTTTCCGTTACCGGGCGGAATACGCCGCAAACATGCTTGGTGTGACTGGCTGGGTAAGAAATGAGCCGGACGGATCCGTATTGTTGGAGGTGCAGGGGACGGACGAGCAGATCGACAAAGTGCTTGCGATGGTAAACCAGGGCACCTACGTAAATATTGACCGTATCACGGCAAATCAGATACCGATCGAAGAGAGAGAGTATGGATTCCACATAAGATAAACTCAGTCTTTGCGGTATTTGCTACGGAACTCTTTTGGTGACATATGGTGTTTGGCATAAAAGAGTTTGTAAAAATGGGATTTGTTCGTAAATTTCAGCTGTGCAATGATCTCGGATATGGAAAGATCTGTTTTTAAAAGGTAGTACTCTGCCTTTCTAATTGAGAAAGTGGTTCCATATTCGAATAAGGTCATGCCGGTATATTTTTTAGCAATCCGGTTCAGATAGTCACCGCTGTAACTGAGCAGATCAGACAGTTCGTGCCGGCTGAGCCGCCCGTCACTGTTTTCTAAGAGGTGTGTCAGGCTGGTAAAAATCAGAAAGTCATTCCCGTAATCGACCTGTATATTTGCAAGATGGAAAAGGGATGGATCTGAGAGCGTGTCAAGAAAACGGCAGATCAGTCCGTTAATAAAAAAGGAAGAGCCGATCTGTGGTGACAGCGTGATCTTTATGATCTCCTCTGCAATCTGGTAAAGTTTCTGAAAGCCTTCCGGGTTGTGGTAAAGGGAGAAAAAATCGAGATATTCTTTTTTTACGTTATCCGCATCCATGGCATTATTGTATAAAAAGTGAAAGGCATCACAATGATCCATATTTGTCTCAGGCACCAGATGAAACAGATTGTCCGACTGAAATAAAGACAACAGGTAATCTTTCGATAAATTCAGAAAGAAAATTCGAAAATCATGTGAGAGAAGCTCCACATGTCTTAAATTACAATTCACAATACATCCGGTTCCGGATGGGTATACCCGCTTTGTATTTTCAATTTTAACAACCGCTTCGCCCTGCAGGACGAACATGATTTCAAAAAAATCATGCTGATGCAGAGGACGGTTTTTCATTTTTTCCAAAAGTTCCGTGGCATCGATCAGAGAATGGCTGGTGTGTTCCGGGGAAAAACTTGAAATCTTAAAATAAGGCTGGTCTAAGTCCGAGCGGTAGGTTTCAATGACAGCATTATAGGGGGAGGTCAGGTGGTAGTACTGGTTAAAACTGCTGTTCACATTCTGGATCTCAAAAAAATTATTCTTTAAGGTATCGATGGATGACGGATTCATGTGTTCCCCCTGTTTTTGTTATTTTTCTGCGATAGTCGCGAATATGTTACTAAATGCCATATATTGTGTCTAATTATAGCATTGAAGGGGAAAAAAGCAAAGTGCTAGAATAAATGCAAGAACATTCGAATGTAAAAAAATGCTGCTGGTTACACAATAAAGTGTGAAAAGCGGTAAAAAAAGTAACTTGCAGACACAGATCTGACATTTGCGAGATCTTTTCGCAACAAGTTGTTTCAGAATGGAGATTAATATGAATGATAAAAAATATTTAAAATGGTATCAGAAACTTGCATATGGATCGGGGGATCTGGCTTCAAATTGCAGCTATGGACTGGTTTCAAGTTTCCTGCTTTTGTACCTTTCGGATGTGATGGGATTAAAGACCAACATCATCGGAACCTTAATGCTGGTGTCAAAAGTTTTTGACGGTGTGACGGACGTTTTCTTTGGCAATATGATCGACAAGACGAAAAGCAGACTGGGAAAAGCAAGACCGTGGATGCTGTATGCACAGATCGGCGTATCTCTCTGCCTGGTATTACTTTTTTCAATCCCGAATATGGGACAAACTGCGCAATATGCATATTTCTTTGCATTTTATACCTGTCTGAACGCGATTTTCTACACAGCAAACGGTGTTGCATACTCGACACTGTCAGCACTGATTACCAATAACCCGCAGGAAAGAGTACAGCTCGGTTCCATCCGTTTTATGTTTGCGGTGGTAACGAACATTGTTATGGGATTTGCTGTAACCGGTGGTGTGGAAGCATTTGGAGGCGGTGCAGCCGGATGGAGAGCCGTAGCAATTATCTGTGCATTGATCGGTCTTGTGGTCAATACGATCAGCTGTCTTGCCGTAAAAGAGGTAGAGCCGGATGAATCCGTGAGAAAGATTGATGAGTCCAAACCGCAGGATGACAAACTTGGATTCTGGGAGAGCATGAAATTTTTATTTACCAATAAATATTATGTGTTGATCCTTGTTTTATATATTGTATATTACATTATGAGTAACATTACGACAGGCAGTGGTGTTTATTTTACAAAATATGTGCTTGGGGATGCCTCTTTGCTCGGTATGTTCCAGATGATGAAGATGTTCCCGGTAATCATTGCATTGATCTTTACACCGATGCTTGTGAAAAAGACCGGGAGCATGCAGAAGGTCAATTTCTGGGGATATGCGATTAACTGTGTGCTGAGTGTATTCTTTATCTATTTTGCATATCAGAAAAATGTCAAACTGATGCTGTTATTTATGTTTATCAAAGGTATTTTTGCAGGAACTTTAAGCGGTACGTTAAATGCGCTGATTGCGGAGATAAGTGGTTATACCTATCGTACCAGAGGAGTGCGGATGGATGGAACAATGTTTAGCTGTTCCTCTTTGGGAATCAAGATCGGCGGCGGAATCGGAACCGCAGCAGTGGGCTGGCTGTTAGATTTAGGAGGCTATGTCGGCAAGGCAGTGGAACAGACATCAGGTGCACTCAATATGATCTTTGCCATGTACATTGTAATTCCGGTAATACTTAGTGTTGTAATTACAGTTATTCTTGGATTTCTGAATGTAGAGAAGGCAAACAGAAAATGGGATGAAGAACACGCAAAGGAAGTATAGGAATGAAAAAGGAAGATTTTAATTCGGAATGGCAGTTTGTTAAGGGATATGTGCCGTCTTTAAAAGTGCTTGCAATGTATGGAAAACAGGCACAGAAGATTACGCTCCCGCATGATGCGATGATCCATGAGACAAGAGATGAAAACACGAAAAACGGAGGTGCTACAGGATTTTATCCGGGAGGCGTATACACCTATTTTAAAACGTTTCCGGTGTCGCAGGAGTGGGAAGAAAAAACGGTAATATTAGAGTTTGAGGGCGTCTATGAGACGGCAATGGTCTATGTGAATGGCGTGCTGGCAAAGACCAACAAAAACGGCTACACAAACTTTTATGTGGACATTGCAAGATATTTAAACTTCGGGGAAGAAAATGAAATCAAAGTCGTCGCAGACAATTCCTCAGAGGAAAACAGCAGATGGTATTCCGGAAGCGGCATTTACCGTGGAGTCAGTCTGTACGTTGGAGACCCGATCCAGATCCCGCTAAATGGGGTGCGTATCACAACGGAAGAAGCAGATAAAGATGCTGCGGTTGTGGAGATCTCAACCATGGTTGCAAACCGTTCCAGAAAAAAAGAAAAACTGGTCGTGACAGTAAAATTCGAAGACGAGGAACATCAGGTCTATGAGGACAGAGTTCATCTGACCAGTTTTGCGGAGTCCCAAAATATCGTGCATCAGAAGATCGCGATAGAGAAGCCTAAACTTTGGAACTGTGAGACACCACATCTGTACCGCTGTACCATCCAGATTTATGTGGGGGAAGAACTGTTGGACGAACAGGAACTCTCATATGGAATCCGTAAGATCACACTTGATGCCTTGCGGGGACTCAGGATCAACGGAGAGCCGGTGAAACTGCGCGGAACCTGTATTCATCATGACCACGGAATCCTTGGAGCGGCAGCTTATGAAGCAGCAGAGATGAGAAAGTGCAGACTGCTTAAGGAGGCTGGTTTTAACAGTGTCAGAAGTGCACATCATCCGGCTGGAAAAGCATTCTTAGATGCCTGTGACAAGACTGGACTGCTTGTGATGGATGAGCTGACGGATATGTGGACGATCCACAAAAATAATCATGATTTTGCATTTTCCTTTCTGGATGAGTGGCAGGATATGATAAAACATATGGTTGACAAAGATTATAATCATGCCTGTGTCATCTTGTATTCAGTGGGAAATGAGATACAGGAGATCGGTACGGAGCGCGGTGCTGAGATCAACCGTATGCTGTGTAATGCTTTTAAAGAACTGGATGCGACAAGATTTACCACAAATGGCATGAATGCCTTGAATGCAGCGGGAGCAAAGGTGTATCCGGTCATGCAGGAGCTGGCACCACTGATCAGAAAAGACGCCGGAGAAGCCGGAACCAATGATAATTCCGGCAGCAATGCGATCAACAGTTTTATGAAGCTGATGGAAGGCGAGGCGGGAGACGCATTTGCTGTGCATCCGATCATCACGGAGGTGTTGGAGGAGAGCAGCGAATCTATGGATATCATCGGGTTTAACTATTTGACGGGCAGACATCTGTTAGAGGGAGAGCTTCACCCGAATAAGTGTGTGCTGGGGACGGAGACATTCCCGGCAGATATCGCAAGATTATGGAAAGTGGTAAACTCATCAAAGCGTGTGCTCGGCGATTTTACATGGACGGGGTATGACTATCTGGGAGAAGCCGGATGCGGGATTTTTTATTACGATGGAAAGAGCAACTTTGGAAGCAACTACCCGGACAGAACCGCGTATATCGGGGATATCGATCTCGCCGGTTACCGGAGACCGATCAGTTTTCTCCGGGAAGTCGTGTATGGTCTGCGGAAAGAACCTTACATTGCAGTGGAACGCGTGGATAAATATGGAAAGAAATGCTCAAAGACACCATGGATGCTAAAGGATAATATCGCAAGCTGGACATGGCGGGGATATGAAGGAAAACCGGCAGTTGTGGACGTATATTCCGATGCGCAGGAGGTGGAGTTGTTCTTAAATGGAAAGTCTCTCGGGCGAAAACCTGCCGGGGAAGCACATGGATTTACGGCATCGTTTGAGACATGTTATGAGCCTGGTGTCCTGGAGGCGGTCAGTTATCAGGATGGCAGGGAGACGGGCAGACATCTGCTCTGTACTGCCGGGGAAGAAGTGTTACTTCATGTGGCGGCAGATCAGAAAGAACTTCGGGCAGATGGCGAAGATCTTTGTTTCCTTACCATGCATCTTTGCGATGCAAAAGGAACACCGGATCTGTACGGAAAGAGGCGCATCCACATCGAAGTGGAAGGGGCTGGAACTTTAGCCGCATTTGGAAATGCCGATCCACAGTCTGTGGAAAGTTACGATGCACCATGTTGGGAAACTTATGACGGCTATGCGCTTGCGGCAGTCCGGGCAGGCGGGGAAAAAGGCGAGATTTCTGTGACGATCTGGATGGAAGGGCAGGAAGAGCAGAGACAGAAGATTTTGATCCCGGTAAATGAAAAATAATATATTTATTTAAGAAAAAAGGGGCACAGACTGTGTCCTTTTTCTGTTCTGCAGACAAGTCAAACTTTGAGTTTCATACCGTGTACGTCCGGTAATATACATTTTTATATTGTCTGGATCTGAAAAGAATAATAAAATGTAGCTATATCAGTCACAAAACAGGAGGACAGAGATGATAAAAGTATATGGTATGCCTACCTGTCCTGATTGCGCTTATATACATGTGCAGATCAAGGACAGAACAGGAGAGTTTGAATACATTAACATCGGTGAGGATGTGCAGTATCTGAAAGAATTTGTACGGCTAAGAGACAAAGAAGCAGCATTTGACGAATGCAGGGAAAACGGATATCTGGGGATTCCGTGCTTTGTCAGGGAAGATGGTTTTGTGACCGTCGTGCCGGAGAATGTTGGACTTGTGTCAAGACCGGCAGATAAAACATCCTGCTCCATTGATGGAAAAGGATGTTAGATTATTAAAGAGAGTATGTTTTTATAGTAAAGATTGGGGTGCCAAAAGGTGGATCTTAATTTTCTGATTGGCAAATTGCACAAAGCAGTGCCTGTTTTGTTCCGTTGTTCGAAAATAAGAAAATCTAAGTCTGCCTGATACGTTTTTCTCAGAGTGACGTGAACGGCGTTCAACGAGCCATCCGTGGCAGAACATCACTGTGTATTAAATAGGCAGGCTAAGATTTTCTAATTTTCTTCCAAAGTCACAAAAGCAATCTCTGCTTTGGGCAATTTGCCAGCCACTAAGTTGTGAACCACCTTTTGTCACCCTAATCTGGTAAACTATAAAATTTTGGATTATGTTAAGGTGTATTTAAAATTGTTTTGAAATATATGGGGAAAATAAGTTTTGGATAATGTAGAAAAGAATTATAAAATCGCATTTATTTCAGATTTACATTTTGATAATATTTCAGAGAATACAGATAATGGGATATCTTTTTTGGAAGCTGAAGAGAAGAAGGCAGAATTTATAGCATGTTTAAAGAGATATTTTAATGATTATATTGTCTGTATTGTAGGGGATTGTTACAGTAATTATAAAGAGATGCTTAATTTTATTGAGGAATTGGAACAAAACAAAATATATGGATTTTTTGTATTAGGAAATCATGATTATTGGTCAAATGGACAAAAAACATACATGGAAATTATACAGTTTTTTAAAGAAAAAACAAATCATTTTTCATATTTTAGGTTTTTATGTACCGGAAAAAGTTATAAGGTCGGAGAATTATGTTTCATAGGTGATACAGGATGGACAAGTTTTAAAAGAGATAGAAAGGAAGTAAATAAACAAGAATTTAATAGGTTGCCGGAAAATGTATTTGTTAAGGATTTTTCTTGTGAAAAAATTATTGAAATGCATAACGCATGGATCGAATATGCAAATCAAATGATTTGTAAAGAAAAAAAACTAATTATTTTAACACATTTTCCAATGGTTGATTTTACTGAGACAGCATATGATTGTTGGTGGAGTTCTAAGACAAGATTTAAAATAAAAAAAAATTACTGGAATTTATTTGGTCATACGCATAATAAAAAGCAAAAAAGAAATAATTGCGTTTCTTCGCAACAGGGTTATGATGGAAATAATTATGTTTCATATGGAATAGATGATTTTGGTATTTTATGTCCTAAAAAATTATTAACTGGAACCATAATAAGTTGTAAAGATTATGGGTTGATGGAATTATATAAAAGCAAAAAAATATTAAATGAGGAAATTAGTAAAAGTGAAGTAAAAAAAATTAAGCAAAGAGGGTATAGAAGGTGCCGTGCTAATGCAGATATATTAGATAATTTGGCAAATAATCCAATAAAGTATATAGAACGATGTAAAAGAATTTTAGCATCATATGAAAAAGATACATACATAGGATATCAGCTTTTAAATAATGTAAAATTGTTAGATAGGATATATCAGGCGCTTTTTTACTTGGAAAGATGTTTGTGTGGAGCAGAGAAATTTGATGTAAAAAAGTTTATTATATCTGCAGTTGTATCAGGCTATGCATATCATGATGCAATAGGTTATATTGGATGGATGCGCCCCATTGATGAATATGATATTGTTAGATTTTATTTTGTGTTACTGACAGTAAAAAAATATTCAAGTGATGAACTCTGGTTAGGTAAAATACAAAGGCATGCATCACGATATATAAACTTTGAAAATGTTGATATATATTTACCAGTTGTAGATGGAAAATGTTTAAGTGTAGATGAAATCATTGATTGTATTGAAAAAGATCAGATGATTGAAGTAAAGAATGGGATAGGAAAAACTTCTAGAATACAAAGAAAAGGTAATAATATTGAGACCATAAGAACTAGTTCATATTCGGATTCAAAGCTGCGAACGTTAAAGGCGGATATATATTCTTATCTACAAGAAAATCAAGGGGGAGCTTGAGAAATTAAAAGAAAGATTGACAGAATTAAGAGAAATAAGCGAAAAGAAATATATGTTTGTTGAAAAAAAATATAGAAAATATGATAAAGCTAACGAATTATTTAGAGAGGAAGATAGTTAAGGGAAATAAGTATGAAAAAACTAGTACTAGTCTTTATAATTGGAAGTATGATCTTAAATGGATGTGGAGCAAAAGAAGAAAGTGAAAATACATTGGATCAAAATTTACAAATTGAGTCGGAAAACATTTCCAACGCAGAGACTGAGAAAAGTAACACAGAATCAATAACAGTTGAAGAAGAAAAAGTGGAACTAGAGCAGGATGGCGATATAAATAAAAAGGCACGGACATATTATTATGAAAAATTAACAGAATTTTTTAAGGATGGTTCATGGCCGGAGGGGAGAGAATCCGGCTGGGCTGAAAACGAGTGGTCGCAATATGAATATTGGAAGGACTATGAGTATGCCATTGCAGATGTTGACCTTGATGGTATAGATGAACTTTTATTGGCATGCAAAGGTGGAGATATGCCGATGGCAGGGATGGTAGAGTATGTGTATGGATATGATCCTGATGATAATAACGTATATATTGAAATAGAGGAATTCCCACATATAAGGTTTTATGATAATGGGTATGCTCAGGCTGATTTTTCCCATAATCAGGGATTAGGGGAAAGTTTATGGCCGTATACCATATACAAATATGATCAAAAGAGTGATTGTTATTATAAGGATATAATGATTGATAGTTGGGAAAAGGCATATATGGATCATGATTATCAAGGTAATCCGTTCCCGGATGAGTTAGATCCCGATGGAGATGGAGTAATTTATTATATAAATTCCCAAATACTTAATAAAAAAGAGTATGAGGAATTGTACGATAGTTATTTTAAAAATGCCAGCGAAATAAAAATTGAATATAATGATATAAATGAAGAAAATATAAATAAAATTTTGCAACAGTAAGTTATGATGATTTCACATAAGATAAAGGATGGCAAACCAATGACACACATAGCAAGAGACGACGCAATTACATTATTAAAAAAATACAATCAGGACCCTTTCCACATCCAGCACGCGCTGACGGTCGAAGCAGTCATGAAATGGTATGCAAAAGAGTTAGGCTACGGTGACGATGCAGAATACTGGGGCATCGTCGGACTGCTCCATGATATTGATTTTGAACTTTATCCGGATGAACACTGCATCAAGGCACCGGAACTTTTAAGAGAGGGCGGTGTGGGAGAGGACATCATCCATGCGGTCTGCTCACACGGATACGGGATCACGGTCGGATGTGGAAAGACGATCGATGTGGAACCGGTGCATGAGATGGAAAAAGTATTATTTGCAGCGGACGAGCTGACCGGACTGGTTTGGGCTGCAGCGCTGATGCGCCCATCAAAGAGCACAAAAGATATGGAGTTAAAATCCCTGAAGAAGAAATACAAGAGCAAAGGCTTTGCGGCAGGCTGTTCAAGAGAAGTCATAGAGCGCGGTGCAGACCAGCTTGGATGGGAACTTGACAAACTTCTGACCATGACACTTGAGGCAATGAAAGCCACAGAAGATGAAATAAATGAAAAAGTGATGGCAGTGTAGCAGTGCATTTATGCGGCAGTGGGTAAACTGCAAAAAATTGAAACAATAACTGTAAAAAAATAAGATTTTTCACACGCAAGATTTGTGCTTACGCACAAACTTGAGATGCGCAAAAGACAGCGCAAGAATGGAGATTAATTTGAAAAAGTACATTGCGGCAATAGGGATATGTTTTATGGCACTGGGGGCAGCATGCATTATGAAAAAGGATCCTGAGGAGGTGGGAGAAGAGCTGCCAGAACTTATCATCGGAAGTGATAATTATGAGCCATATAATTATCTGGATGACGATGGAAAGCCGGTAGGTATTGATGTGGAACTGGCGGAGGCGGTATGTGAACAGTTAGGATACACACCGGTATTTCAATATATCGTATGGGATAAAAAGGATGAATATCTGGACAATGGGAAGGTGGACTGTCTGTGGGGAAGCTTTACCATGAATGGCAGGGAGGATGAGTATCAGTGGGCTGGCCCATACCTTTACAGCAGACAGGTGATTGCAGTGCGGACGGACAGCAAAATCAGAAACATATCCGATCTTGCAGGGAAAAGGGTTGCAGTACAGGCGACAACAAAACCGGAGGAGGTTCTGTTAGAGAGAAGTGATCCGAGAGTCCCGGAGGTGGATATGGTGTATAGTCTGTCCGGCATGGACGAGATCTATGCAAGCCTCAGGAAAGGGTATGTGGATGCGATCACAGGACATGAAAGTGCGCTTGAGAGATTTGTTGGAAATGCACCGGATATGTATGCCATACTGGATGAAAGTCTGTATATTTCAGAACTGGGAGTTGCTTTCAAAAATGACACTCATCAGGATCTTGCAAAAAAAATGACACAGATTTTAAAAGAGATGCAGGATGATGGAACACTCCGGGACATGGTAGAAAAATACGGATTGGATGCCGAAAAAGCACTGGGGGTCACAAATGCTGAATAATGAAAAGATAACAAAGATCATCGCCCGCAGATATATATGGCTGCCATTTTTGATGGGAGTGCTTTTAGGGATAGTATGTTTTGTGGTATTTACCGGGTATGACCGGATGAAAATTGAGAAAATTGCAGATGAAACACTCGATTTTATGCAGGACCGTGTCAAAAAATATGATGACTACAAAAATAATGATAAAGTAAAGAGTCTTTATCGTCTGGCAGATAAGACATTGGAGCTGGAGCAGCGGTTGGAAGAGAAAGATGCAGATCAGGAAGAACTGGTCGAACGCTATATGAAAGATCAGAGATTAGATGGTGTTCTGCTTATAGACGAAAATCTGAATTGTGTGTATCAGGCAGAAGATGTTGGAAAGATGGATACATTCTGGCAGGAACAGATGAGTGAACCGGCAGTAAAAAATATGTTGGAGCAGCCGCGGAAAACATATATCACACGGCTTGATAAAGAGGGGGAAAACTATGATTTTGCGGTGGTATCCAGGACAGACGGCAAAGGGCTTGTCGCCGCTTATATTGAAAAAGAAAAAAACATGGAAGACAACGGTGATATTTCCATCTACTCGCTGTTTACTGGATTTACATTTGATATGAATGGTATCGTTGCGGTGACAGACGACAAACAAGTGCTTAGTTCCAATTCGGAGGAACTGCTTTCTGTGAAGCCGGGGGAGTATCGTGATATTTTTACACCGGACATATATACAGGGGATGAGCACAGGATGATCCATCTGGAAAGTACGGGAGGCAGCTGGTATGGGGAGATCAAGCAGATGAAAGATTATACACTTTATGCATTTTTCCCCGAAACTGCGATATATGCACTGCGTACAAAGGTTGTGATCGGTACCATGGGTGTATACATCTTGTGCTGGATGACATTTATGCTGGTACGGGGATATGTGGCGGAATCGAATATGCGCCAGATGGAAAAACAGTATCATATCATCCAATCTGTCAGCAGTGTATTTTCTATCTGTATGCTGTTAGATCTCAAAAAGAATACATGGGAAATGATCAAAGCATCTGACCAGATTCGAAAAATGACCGGCAATGAGACAAACACTGCTAACATGATGAAATTTTTCTGTAAAAATACAGTTGCGCAGTCAGAACGGCAGAAATTTTGGGACTTTGTAAACCCTGATACACTTGCAGAGCGGCTGCAGGGAAAAGATTATATCAATTGCCAGACCGAAATCGGAAAGGGAGAATGGTTCAGCATCATGCTGGTGCCGCAGCATCATGACGCACATGGCAATGTTGAGGCGGCGCTTTTTCTGAGCAGAAATATTACCGACGAAAAAATGCGTGAGATGGACTATCAGAAAAAACTGGAAAAATCGGTGGAACAGGCAGAGCAGGCAAACATTGCGAAAACGGATTTCTTACGGCGGATGAGCCACGATATCCGCACACCGATCAATGGGATACGCGGAATGGTGGATATCTGTCGGTATTATATCGGAAATCCCAAAAAACAGGAGGAGTGTCTGGATAAGATTCTGCTTTCATCCACCTTTCTGATGGAGCTGGTCAATGATGTTCTGGATATGAATAAACTGGAATCCGGGCAGATTAAGCTGGAGGAAAAGCCATTTTCCATTTCTGAAATATTAAAAGAAGTGGAGACAGTAGTCGGGATGGCGGCAACTGAACATGGAATCACGCTGACGGTAAAAAAAGGAGAGATTAACCATGAAAATTTGCTTGGAAGCTCTCTTCATGTCCGGCAGATCTTACAAAATATTACTTCAAATGCGGTAAAATACAATAAACCAAATGGAAAAGTGATTTTGGAGTGCCGGGAGCTGCCGCCGAAAAATGAAAAAGCCGTGTTTGAGTTTGTGTGTACCGATAATGGGATCGGGATGAGCCAGGAATTTCAGGAACATGCATTTGAACCGTTTGTGCAGGAAAACAGTTCAGCACGCACTTCCTATACCGGAACCGGACTTGGACTTGCAATCGTAAAGAAACTGGTAGAACAGATGGAAGGAACGATCCACTTCGTGAGTGAGCCTGGAAAAGGCACCCGGTTTACACTTGTGATCCCGTTTCTGCCGGATGACAGCATCGAAATGCAGACGGAGCAGACACAAAGTACCGATGCAGTAAAGGGAATTGAAAATGATAAAATACTGTTGGTGGAAGATTATGAGATAAATATGGAAATCGCCCGGTTTGTGCTGGAAAATGAGGGGGCACAGGTACAGGAGGCATGGAATGGCAAAGAAGCTGTTGATCTGTTTGCAGCATCAGAACCGGGTGGATATGATGTGATTCTGATGGATCTGATGATGCCTGTTATGGGCGGTCTGGAGGCAGCGCAGTGCATCCGGAAACTGGAGAGAGAAGATGCAAAAACCGTTCCGATCATCGCGATGACAGCAAATGCATTTGCAGATGATGAGGAGCGGAGTCTGGCAGCCGGCATGGATGCGCACATCTCCAAACCATTGGATGCAGAAAAACTCATTCAGGTAATTTCTGATATATGCAAAAAGCGGAAAGAGCATGCAAAAGGAGATACAGATATCTGATCTCTGATGTCCGAAAAAAATGCAGTTCCGAATTGCACAAAGGTACTTTATTATCAGTAAGAGATGTAGTATACTTCTTCTGCGAAATATACAAAGAGTGAGGACAAAAGAAATGCAGAAGAATCTTGGAAAGATCAAACGTACCGTGGAAGAGTATGTGGTGCTGACTGTTGCAACACTGATTCTTGTTGTGGGAGTGTATGTATTTAAATTTCCAAATAATTTTTCGTTTGGCGGAGTAACCGGTCTGGCAGTCGTGCTGGGTGCCGTACTTCCGACATCTCCGGGAAATCTTACCTTTATCATCAATATGCTGTTGCTGGTACTTGGATTTATATTCCTTGGAAGAGGATTTGGAGTCAAAACTGTTTACGTCAGTGTACTGACATCGGTTGGGTTAAGCTTTGCGGAGCGGGTGTTTCCGATGGATGCGCCTCTGACCGGACAGCCGGTATTAGAGCTTATCTATGCGATCGTACTGCCGGCATTTTCCGCGGCAATTCTGTTTAATATCGGAGCGTCCGGCGGCGGAACGGATATCGTGGCAATGATCTTAAAGAAATATACGAAGCTGAACATTGGAGCAGCATTATTTTTAGTGGATCTTGGAATCGTCGTTGCATCCTGTCTTGTATTTGATGCGCAGACAGGTCTTTGTTCCATGTGCGGTCTTCTGGCAAAATCTCTGGTAGTCGATAATGTGATCGAGAGTATCAACCTGTGCAAGTATTTTACGATTATATGCAACGATCCGGAGCCAATCTGTGAATTTATCACAAAAGAATTAAACCGCAGTGCTACGGTTTATCAGGCAGAAGGTGCTTACCAGCACAATCAGAAGACGGTGATCTTAACGGTCATGAAGCGGAGCCAGGCGGTAGAACTTCGTAATTATATCCGTATGAACCAGCCGTCCGCGTTTATTGCAATCACAAACAGCAGTGAGATCATCGGAAAGGGTTTCCGTGGTTTCAACTAAGGTTTGGTTGCGGGAAAGAGAAGTCTATTATATAATAGAAAGAGCGGGTTGCGTATGTGAAAAGTTATGCATATCTGAAGATGGTATGAGTACAAAACCGTGATGCAGCTATTTTATAAGATAAGAAATGGAGAAGCGAATGAAAATTTGGGAAGATGATAATCAGAAATACATCAAGGCGATGATGGAGAAAAATACCACAGAGCAGAATGAGAAACTGACAAAGCGATTAGAGGAGATTGATTTTTCAGTGTTAGAACACATTGAAAGAAAAGAAACTGTCAATGAGCGCGGTGTATTTGCTCCGTTAGATGCAGTGGAAGTTAGCGAGATCGAGGCAAGAGGGGCTGAATTCAAAGAACTCGGTTTAAAGGCGATCCGTGAGGGAAAAGTCGGTGCGGTGCTTTTAGCGGGCGGACAGGGAACCCGCCTTGGACTTGACCGGCCAAAGGGAACATTAAATATCGGAGTGGCCAAAGAGTTATATTTATTTGAGCAGCTGCTTCGCAATCTGATGGACGTGACAGATGAGGCAGGAGTATATGTACCGCTTTATATTATGACAAGCAATATCAACAACGCAGATACGACAGCTTTTTTTGAGGAACATGATTACTTTGGTTATCCGAAAGATTATGTGAAATTTTTCGTACAGGAAATGGTGCCGGCATGCGATTATGAGGGACGGATCTATATGGAATCCCAGACTGAGGTGGCAATGTCTCCAAACGGCAACGGCGGCTGGTTTTCATCTATGGTAAATGCAGGACTTCTTTCTGATATCAAAGAAAGAGGTATTGAATGGATCAACGTATTTGCCGTAGATAACTGCTTACAGCGCATCGCAGACCCGATGTTTGTCGGCGCAACCATCGCTTACGGATGCGAGAGTGGTGCAAAAGTAGTACGAAAAGCTGCACCGGACGAACGTGTCGGTGTACTCTGTACGGAAGATGGCAAACCTTCGATCGCAGAATACTACGAGATGACAGAGGAGATGGCAACGGCGCGCAAAGAAAACGGTGATTTAAAATACGGTTTTGGCGTAATCTTAAACTATCTGTTCTCAGAAAAGAAATTAGAGCAGATCGCAGACGCAAGAATGCCGATCCATGTGGTAGAGAAAAAGATCCCATACATGGATGTGGACGGCACATTTGTGAAACCGGAGCAGCCAAATGGATACAAATTCGAGACACTGGTGCTTGATATGGTGCACATGATGGATGACTGTATCCCATATGAGGTAGTGCGTGAGAGAGAATTTGCGCCGATCAAAAACCTTCACGGCGTAGATTCCTTAGATTCTGCAAGAGAGCTGATGAAAGGCTGCGGCATCGAATTATAGAAAATAGAACCCTGTTTTTAAATTGTTTATAAATATTTCATACAGACTTTATGCCGTTTTCTGCGGTATCTGTTATACTGATATTCATAGTATGGGATAGTTACACCTAAGATTTGTTGTGTGAAAAGAATGTGTGGCAATGAAGGTGAAAACAATTTAGAAACGGGGTTTTTTATTATGATACAGAAACAGGCAATTATAAATGATAATATGAGGCAAAAACAGACAGTTGTACAGGAGGATAACATGGAGCAGGAACAGTATTCGGCTTCTGTGAAGGTGGAAGACACAGAGGAAGACAGGATGATGGATGCAGCGCAGGAAAACAGTCTGATGCTGGTGCGCGGCATGGTCGATGATGACATGGAGCATATCGCGGATATGAAGGAGCAGTTTTCCCAGACGATTGATCCGATCCTGCGCATGTACAACGCAGCGATGTGCGCGACGACCGCGCGCCTTGAGATCATAGAGGATGAGTTTAAATACCGCAAACTGCGCTGCCCGATCCATCACATTGATACGCGGCTGAAATCGGCGAAAAGCATTCTGGGAAAGCTTCAGAAAAAGGATCTTGATCTGACACTCAGCGCAGCGTGCAACAATATTTACGATATCGCCGGAGTGCGCGTAGTCTGTTCCTATATCAAGGATGTATATCTGATCCGTGACCGCCTGATGGCACAGGATGACATACATATCATGGAGATCAAAGATTATATCGCGCAGCCGAAGGGCAACGGTTACCGCAGTCTGCACATCATTATCCGTGTGCCGGTTTATTTTATGAACAAAAAACAGATGGTGCCGGTTGAACTGCAGATCCGCACCCTTGCGATGGATCTCTGGGCGAGCCTGGAGCACGACATCAAGTACAAGTCGCTCTATCAGGATGTCACGATGGATTTTTCGGATGAACTGAAAGAGTGCAGCCGCCTGATCTATGAGGCAGAGGAGAAGATGGAGATCATGAATGCGGCGCTGGAGGAATGAAAAAAGGCGTGTTTTCGCGGTTTTGCAGATTTCCCCTGAAAAAAAATGAAAAATTAAAAAAAGTTATTGACAAATAACCAAAGTTAGTGTAATCTAACTATCAGAAAAGGAAATGAGTTCTAGCAACTCTTTCTTTTTTAAACAGGAGTTAGGATAAACTAACTATATATGTTAAAACAATGGATCGAGAGATCTGTTGTTCTATGGGAGATGACCATGAGCAGGGAAGTGTTAGAGATTCTGGAGAAGATGGATAAAAAAGAATTAAAGACTCAACTGGCACTGCAATGTGCCCCGCTTCTTACGGGAATCAAACTGTCAAATCTTCTTACGGTGACAAAGAGCAACGAAGAAGATGTGAAAGATTTGTTCCGTAATACAGAAATTACTGTACATACACTCTACCAGACAAAACATCGTACAATATTCCTGCTTTTTCGTGAAAAACAACTACTCGCTTATCTGAACGAAGAAGATGTGAAGGAAACGATGAGATTGTTTGGGTATCAGACATTACGCCTTATCGACATTTTTGAAAAACTGTGTGCCCGCTATCAAAAATATATGAAGGATCATCTGTCTTTTCCACATGAGCTTGGACTGCTCTTGGGTTATCCTGTAGAAGATGTGTTAGGTTTTATCCGAAACGAGGGACGCAATTACCTATATTGCGGTTACTGGAAAGTATATGGAGATGTGGATGCGGCAAGAATAACATTTGACCGCTACAATCAGGCAAAGGAAGACGCGATCCGCCTGATATCGTCCGGCATGGAAATCCATGAACTTCTGCTTTACGGCAAGATGTTAGAGTCTGCCTAGATGGACTCATGATAACAGAATGTTTACAAAAGCATATTCTATCATTTGATGTATGACTGGATTTTCAGATGAAAGTAAATAAGATAAAAACGGAAAACACCCGGCTTGATGCGGCAAAGGCGTCGTGCGAGACCAGGAATCCGTTTGTATAAAATGAATGTGCAAAAATAAGCACAGGAATGGAGGAAATATGAGCAAGATTATCGTGGCATACTGGTCCCAGACGGGAAATACGGAAGCAATGGCAAATGCAGTTGGAGAGGGAATCAAGGCAGCAGGCGGAGAGGCAGACGTTGTTCCGGTATCTGCAGTATCCGTAGATGAGTTAAAAGCTGCATCCTCATTTGCATTAGGCTGCCCGGCAATGGGAGCTGAAGTATTAGAGGAGAGCGAGATGGAGCCTTTCGTAGAAGAGGTAGAAGGCTTTGCAGCAGGCAAAAAGATCGCTTTATTCGGTTCTTACGGATGGGGTGACGGACAGTGGATGCGCGACTGGGAAGAGCGCATGAATGCAGCAGGAGCAACTGTTGTAAATGGTGAAGGTGTGATCGCACATGAAGCACCGGACGATGAAGCATTAGAAGCGTGCAGAAGTCTTGGAAAAGCGCTTGTATAAAAGAATATAAAAAGTAAGGTTCAGAGAAATCAGAATAATAAGTCAGGCAGGTCGGATACGACCTGCCTGTTTGTGTTAGGTTGAATTTATCCTAAAAAATGTGTATACTATTGTAAAAAGATTATGGAGGTGTTCAAATGACTATAGATACAAATACAATGGTTTCAATTTCCGAAGCAAACCAGAATTTTTCTAAGGTTGCACGACTGGTAGATGAATGCGGTTCAGCAGTAATTTTGAAAAACAATGTACCAAGATACCTTGTTATAGACTTTAGTAAAGCGGATAAAGATATGATAGCATCTGATGATGATGTATTGAGTATTTCGAAGCAGCTTATGGAACAGAATAGGGAAGCATATGAGGTGCTGGCTAAATGAAAAAATTGAGCAAAGAGCAGATCCTTATGCTTCATACTCAATTAATTCAGCAGACTGGTGGAAGCGATGGAGTCAGAGATTATAATTTATTGGACTCGGCTTTGGAAACGCCTTTTCAATCCTTTGGAGGGGACGAATTATATCCGACAATACAGGCGAAAGCTGCAAGATTAGGATATGGACTGATAAAGAATCATTGTATGATAGATGGTAATAAAAGAATTGGAACACATGCAATGCTTGTATTTCTTGCGTTGAACGGGATAGAACTTAAATATACGCAAAAAGAATTATATGAAACAATTCTTAATGTTGCATCGGGAAGCGTAGATTATAATGGTTTATTGCAATGGGTTCTTAATCATCAAAATTAAATAGTAAAACGGGTATAAGACCGAATATAGAAAATATTGAAATTTTGTGTTCGGTCTATTATTCATGACAATAGCATTGTCCAAGAAGTGCACAATCTATGATTGAAGTTGATAAAATGGGGATTATGATGTTAAAAAAATTTGTAAAGTATGTCTCGCAGAACATGCTTGGCATGGTAGGTATGTCTGTCTATATTCTGGCAGATACCTACTTTATTTCTGTTGCGGTGGGGACGGATGGTATCACCGCACTCAATCTGGTACTGCCGGTCTACAACATGATCTTTGCCATCGGGGCAATGATGGGTGTCGGTTCAGCGATCCGTCTGGTGATCGAGCGGAATCAGGAACATCCGAATGCAGACGGATACTTTTTCCATGCACTGTCATGGGCATTGATTGTTGGTCTGCTTTTTATGTTTGTAGGAATATTTTTCCCGGATAAACTGATTGCCCTGCTTGGCGGGGATGCAGAGATCGTTGCGGTCGGGAAAAATTATACGCGTATTTTTATGGGTTTTGCGCCGTTTTTTATGTGGAATTATATCTGCAATGCTTTTGTGCGCAACGATGGGAATCCATCGATCGCAATGGCTGCGACATTATTCAGCAGTCTGTTCAATATTGTATTTGACTATGTACTGATGTTTCCACTGGGGCTTTCCATGGAAGGGGCTGCACTTGCAACGGCGCTTTCCCCGTTGGTCGGCATCCTGATCTGCTGTATCCATTTCCGCTCGGAAAAATGTACGGTAAAATTTAAGCCGATGCTGCCATCTTTGCGAAAAATACTTTTCTGCTGTCAGTTTGGTGTGTCCTCTTTTGTGGGAGAGATTTCATCCGGTGTGATCACGGTCGTCTTTAATATGATCATCCTTGGACTTGCCGGAAATACCGGAGTGGCGGCTTACGGCGTGGTTGCAAACACATCACTTGTTGCAGTTGCCCTGTTTAACGGAATTGCACAGGGCTCCCAGCCGTTAGTCAGCGAGGCATATGGCAGGGATATTCATAAAGATGTGAAAACTTATTTAAAAATGGCGGTTACGACTGCAGCAGGCGTCTCTGTACTTCTGGTTATTTTTATTTACCTGTTTGCACCTGTGGTGACTGCAGTGTTTAATGGCGAACATAACAGGACGCTTGCTGACTACGCAGAAACCGGACTGCGGATCTATTTTATCGGATTTTTATTTGCCGGGATCAATATCGTAGGGACTGCCATATTAAGTGCTGTCGAATCTACAAAATATGCATTTGCAGCGTCGATTTCCCGAGGTTTTGTGGCGATCATTTTCTTTGCATTTATACTGTCCGCAATATTTGGATTAAACGGGGTATGGATGGCCTTCCCGGCGGCGGAATTTGTGACAATGCTGATCACACTGTGTGGATTGCGGAGAATAAAGTTTGTTGATAAAAATTCTTAACATTTGAAAATCTCTTGACAAAATACAGATCGTGGTGTAAATTCAAGATACCCAATAGGGGTATATGGTATACAATAAAGATGTAAAACCGTGATAAAAAATCAGGAACAGAACAGACTATACAGACCGGAGGCAGACAGATGGCATGTGAAAAATGCAGCGCAAACGGAGATAATGTGAAGCATAAACAGCGTGAGAGTGCAGAAAAAAAGGCACTGCTTACGAGACTTTCCCGGATAGAGGGACAGGTGCGGGGAGTGCGTGCCATGGTGGAAGATGACAGATATTGCGTGGATATCGTCACACAGGTATCTGCGATCCAGGCTGCATTAAACGGATTTAACAAGGAGCTGTTAGCACGCCATATTAAAACCTGCGTTTCCGAAGACATCAAAGAAGGCAATGAGCAGGCTGTCGACGAACTCTGTGAACTGTTAAAAAAATTGATGAAATAACGGTTTGTATTTAGAAATGGAGATTGACATGAAGGAAAAGTTTGACGTAACAGGCATGAGCTGTTCGGCATGTTCCTCCCATGTGGAAAAGAGTGTTTCCAAACTGGAGGGCATAAAGACAGTCAGTGTCAACCTGCTGACAAACAGCATGCAGGTCGAGTATGATGAGACAAAGCTTGATACCGGAAAGATTATTGAGGCGGTGGAACATGCCGGATACGGTGCCTCGGTAAAAGAAGACGGAAAAGCAGCAGTAAAGGCGGGGGAGACGGAGGATGCCGTTTCCATCCAGCAGAAGAATATCAAAAACATGAAGACAAGACTGATCATATCCGTGATATTTCTGATACCGCTCATGTATGTGTCGATGGGACATATGATCTACAACGCGCTTGGCGTTCCGATGCCGCCGCTTACCATGAAGTTTTTCCATGGAAGTGAAAATGCAGTCATTTACGCATTTACGCAATTCCTGCTTTTACTTCCGATCCTGTTTGTTAATCAGAAATATTTCCGCAACGGCTTTACAACATTAGCGCGCAGGAGTCCAAACATGGACAGTCTGATCGCAATGGGAGCAGCTGCGGCGACGGTATACGGTATCTTCGCGATTTACCGGATCGGCTGGGGATTCCGTATCGGAGACATGGAACTGGTACATCAGTACAGCCATGATCTTTATTTTGAATCCGCCGGAACAATTCTTACGCTGATCACGGTCGGAAAATATCTTGAGACGAAGTCAAAAGGAAAGACGAGTGAGGCAATCACAAAGCTGATGAACTTAGCACCAAAGACAGTGACAGTCGTGCGCGACGGCAAAGAACAGGTCATTGATGCGGCAGATGTGGTGCAGGGGGATATTTTCGTGATCAAGCCGGGAGAGTCGGTTGCGGTGGACGGTGTGATCTTAGAAGGAAAATCCTCTTTTGATGAATCCGCAATCACCGGAGAGAGCATCCCGGTGTTAAAACAGGAAGGCGATAAAGTAATCTCTGCATCCATCAATAAAGCCGGACTGATCCGTGCGCGTGCAACGCGTGTCGGCAAAGATACGACGATCGCACAGATCATCAGTCTTGTGGAGGAAGCATCTTCGAGTAAGGCTCCAATCGCACGTCTGGCCGATAAAATTGCGGGAATCTTTGTCCCGACAGTTATTGGAATCGCGATCGTAACATTTATCTTATGGCTGGCAGGCGGGGCAGATTTTGAGTTTGCAATGTCCTGCGGAATTGCAGTTCTTGTGATCTCCTGTCCGTGTGCACTTGGACTTGCAACACCGGTGGCAATCATGGTTGGAACCGGAAAGGGTGCGGAAAACGGTATCCTGATCAAATCAGGAGAGGCATTAGAGACAGCACATATTGTGGATACCGTTGTAATGGACAAGACCGGAACCATTACTTATGGAAAACCGGTTGTGACGGATATCAGAACCTATGCAGGAATTTCAGAGAACGATCTGCTTAAGATTGCGGGCAGTCTTGAGAAGGGAAGTGAGCATCCGTTAGCGGAAGCGATTGTCTCCGATTGCGGGAAAAAGAACATCGTTCCGGAAAAAGTAAATGACTTTGAAGCGCTGTTTGGAAAAGGAATTAAAGGACGTTTATCCTCCGGCAGACTTTACTATGCAGGAAATGAAAAGCTGATGGAAGAGGCACACGTTGCCCTGTCCGGTGAGATAAAAAAAGAGATGGAACAATTTGCAAAACAGGGCAAAACACCGCTTCTGTTTGCAGATGAAACACAGATCATAGGCGTGATCGCCGTTGCGGATGTCGTAAAACCGACCAGCCGTGAAGCGGTCAGACAGTTCAAAGAATACGGAATCCATGTCATCATGTTAACCGGTGACAATGAAGTGACGGCACAGGCGATCAAAGATCAGGTAGGAATTGATGAAGTCATTGCCGGAGTGCTTCCGACACAGAAGGAAGAAAAGATATCCGCCTTAAAGAACAGCGGACATAAAGTTGCAATGATCGGAGACGGTATCAACGATGCGCCGGCGCTTGCTTCCGCAGACGTGGGAATCGCGATCGGGGCAGGTACGGATGTAGCCATTGAGAGCGCGGACATCGTCCTGATGAAAAATGACCTGATCGATGCGGTCGGGGCGATCCGTTTGAGCAAAGCGGTTATCCGAAATATCAAGGAAAATCTGTTCTGGGCATTTTTCTATAACAGCATCGGCATTCCGCTTGCGGCAGGACTTTTATATCCGATCTGGGGATTAAAATTAAACCCGATGTTTGGTGCGGCTGCCATGAGCTTAAGCAGCGTCTGTGTAGTAAGTAATGCACTGCGCCTTAGATGGGTAAAGCTTGGAAAAAAATCTTCATCCGGAAATGAGACAGGTAACATGGAACAGGAGAGTGCGGTCTGTGAAAACAGAGCGGTCACTTCTGAAATAAAAACAAAAAGTGATGTATCAGAAAGCGAGGAACAAACAATGAAAACAACATTAAGTATTGAAGGAATGATGTGCGGACACTGCCAGGCAACCGTTGAGAAGGCTTTAAAAGGAGTACCGGGTGTGTCTGAGGTAGTGGTGAGCTTAGAGGACAAAAATGCAGTTGTTACCGCAGAGAAATCAGTCAGTGCGGATGCATTAAAAGCAGCCGTTGTAGATGCAGGATATGAGGTAACTAACATTCAGTAAGGAATTGTTACGGGCACAGAAATTGTATTTTGCAGATCAAAAAAGATAAGCATAAAAGAGAAGGGGAGGCCGTGGTTACTCGGCTTCCCCTTCTTCTACGATCTGCTCTAACACGCGGATCAGATCCTGCATGTTATTAAGCTCTACATTTCGCTCGAGGATCAGATTTTTCAGATCCGTTGAAAGTGTCTCGAATTTGTCTTTGATGCCAGGTGCTACATAAGATGCCATATGGTCCTCCTTTTATTTCCGGCAGCAGATTTGCCTGCGGGACGTGTAATCTATTGTTTTTGTGTGGTTACCTGTTTATCATGTACAAAAATTTCAAAAAATATGCCGTAAAAAACACTTCTTGTAAAAATCGCCGTTATCCTTTAATATTAAAGAAGGCATATAGCCGTATTGGAACATTATAAATGAAAGAATGGAAACACCATGGATTATTACAGCAGTCAGATCAGTAAATTAATACAGGAATTATCGTCTCTTCCGGGAATCGGTGCAAAATCTGCACAGCGTCTGGCATTTCATATTTTGAATATGCCGGTGGAACAGGTCGAAGAACTTTCGTCTGCGATCGTGGATGCAAGGAAAAATGTCCGTTACTGTAAGGAATGTTTTACCCTGACAGATGATGAACTGTGTCCGATCTGTAAGGATGCCGGACGTAACCACAAGACGATTATGGTTGTGGAAGATACCAGAGATCTTGCAGCATATGAAAAAACCGGCAAATACGACGGGGTTTATCATGTCCTGCATGGGGCAATTTCTCCGATGCTTGGAATCGGACCTGCAGATATCAAGTTAAAAGAGCTGATGCAGCGCCTGCAAAAGGATGTTGACGAGGTGATCATTGCGACAAACTCAAGCCTTGAGGGAGAAACGACGGCGATGTATATCAGCAAACTGATCAAACCTACCGGGATCAAAGTGACAAGGATCGCAAGTGGTGTTCCGGTCGGCGGAGATTTAGAGTATATTGATGAGGTAACACTGCTCCGTGCCTTAGAAGGCAGAACGGAGATTTAATAAAAGGAATAGAAAGGAACATGACTAGACTATGACAAATCTGGAACTTGAAAAAACAGCGAACGAAGTCCGCAAAAGTATTGTAACTGCAGTACACAGCGCAAAAGCCGGACATCCGGGCGGATCACTCTCCGCAGCAGATATCTTTACTTATCTGTATTTTGAGGAGTTAAATATTGATCCGAAGAATCCTAAGATGGCAGACCGCGACCGTTTTGTGCTTTCAAAAGGCCACACGGCGCCGGGACTTTATGCAGTTCTGGCAGAACGTGGATTTTTCCCGAAGGAGGATCTTGTCACACTGCGTCATACAGGCTCTTACCTGCAGGGACATCCGGATATGAAACACATTCCGGGGATTGATATGTCATCCGGTTCTTTGGGACAGGGACTCTCCGTAGCAGCCGGAATGGCAGCAGCCGGAAAGTTTGACAAAAAAGATTACCGTGTCTATGCACTCTGCGGAGACGGCGAGATCCAGGAAGGCCAGATCTGGGAAGCTGCCATGTGGGCAGGATTCCGCAAACTGGACAATCTGGTTGTGATCGTTGACAATAATAACCTTCAGATCGATGGAACTGTTGATGAAGTATGTTCTCCTTACCCGATCGACAAAAAATTTGAGGCATTTAATTTCCATACGATCAATATCAATGGAAATGACTTTGATGAGATTCGTGCTGCATTTAAAGAGGCGCGTGAGACAAAGGGAATGCCGACTGCGATCATTGCAAAGACCGTAAAAGGAAAAGGTGTATCTTTTATGGAAAATGCCGTAGACTGGCATGGAAAAGCTCCAAATGATGCGGAGTATGAAATCGCAATGAAAGACCTTGAGAAAGTGGGGGAAGCATTATGTCAGAAATAAAGAAAATTGCAACAAGAGAAAGCTATGGAAATGCTCTGGTAGAAGTGGGAAAAGAGCATGAAGACCTGATCGTATTAGATGCGGACCTTGCAGGCGCAACAAAGACCGGAATTTTCAAAAAAGCGTTCCCGGAGCGCCACTGGGATGTCGGTATCGCAGAGGCAAATATGACCGGCATCGCAGCAGGACTTGCAACCTGTGGAAAAGTGCCGTTTATCAGCTCTTTTGCCATGTTTGCGGCAGGAAGAAACTTTGAGCAGGTGCGCAACTCGATTGGATATCCACATCTGAATGTCAAGATCGGTGCAACTCACGCAGGTATCTCCGTTGGTGAGGATGGCGCAACCCATCAGTGCCTGGAGGATATCGCCCTGATGCGCACGATCCCTGGCATGGTAGTCATCAACCCGGCGGATGATGTAGAGGCAAGAGCTGCCGTACACGCTGCATATGATCATGTAGGACCTGTATATCTTCGTTTTGGCCGTTTACCGGTTCCTGTATTCAATGATGAGGCAACCTACAAATTTGAGATCGGCAAAGGAATTGTCTTAAAAGAAGGAAAAGATGTGACAATTTTTGCAACCGGACTCTGTGTGAATGAGACGGTAGAGGCAGAAAAAATGCTTGCAAAAGACGGTATTGATGCAGAGATCATCAATATCCACACCATCAAACCGATCGACCGTGAACTGGTTGTAAAATCCGCGTTAAAGACCGGAAAAGTCGTTACGGTTGAGGAACACTCTGTGATCGGTGGACTTGGAAGTGCGGTATGTGACGTGCTCTGCGAAGAGGCTCCGACGAAAGTCTTAAAGATCGGTGTCAACGATGTATTCGGTGAGTCAGGTCCGGCATTAGAGCTGCTTCATAAATATGAGCTTGATGCAGAGGGCATCTACAAAAAAGTAAAAGCATTTGTAAAATAATAAAAGAAATCCAAAAGAGAGACTGCTGTCATTACGGAAACGTATGCAGCAGTCTTTTTCTGTCGAAAAGTTTTTGAAAAACTGTCCATAAAACCACAAAAAAATCGGACATGCTGTGATACCATTTCAAAATAAAAAAAGCTTTTTAAATTTAAACAGGGAGGATTGGAATGATTGAGATTATCCGGGAAGAAAATTGGGATGATACGAAAGAAAAAAAGCTGCCAAAAGATATCAGACAGATTGGGAGACCGGATGTTGGGGAGAGAATATACATAGAGGATGAAGTATACAGGTATCTGCATCCATATGAGAGCAGCTGTGAAAAACTTGTATATGTTTTGCTTGGAAGATTCGAAAATTACAGTGGAAGACAGTGCACATTTGTGGAGGCAGCAATACAGCTGGAACATTTGGAATTTGATGCAGAGATTCCAAGATGGAGCGACCATGAATGGGCGTATATATATAAACGGTTAAAAGATGAGTATGACAGCATGGTCATTGTCGGATGGGCATTAGATCACAGAGGATGTCTGCCGAATATGACAAAACAGATCGAACAGTTTCATCAGACGCATTTTGGCGGCGTTCATCAGACATTGTTCTTAATGGATACCCTGGAAAAGGAGGAAACATTTTTCAGCATCCGGAACGGACATCTGTACCGGAGAGAAGGATTTTACATATATTATGACAGGCACGCCGCGGTAAAATTAAAAAAGATGGAACACAGGGAAGAAAAAACAGAAGAAGTAAATTTGCCGGAGACAGACGAGGTTACATTCATGCAGCCGGACGAGCCTGTTTACGACATAAAAGAAAAGGAAGATACGAATGATATCGATATCCTGGAAGAAGAACTCTATATGGAAGAGAGTATGCAGCCGGACGAGCCCGGACTGCAGCCACATCCGGAACGAAAAAGACGGGGGCGTTATCGGAAACAACTGGAAGAAGCGGAAAAAACGGAAGAGGCAAAGATCCCTGCATATTCCTCCCTCGTATTGGCTGTGGTGGTACTGACTCTTGGTTTTACCGCTTATCAGAACCATAAGAAGATGAATGAGATGGAAAATACTCTGGCACAGATGAATCAGGTACATATCGTGACAGAAATGCCGGAAACAGAAAAAACGGCAGATTCTGGGATCGTGGTGGAAAATATTGCAGGAAGTATAGAAAAACAGACGGAGACAAAACAGGCGGATGAACACAGTACGCAGACAGAGGCGGAACAGCTTCAAACAAATGGAACGCAGGCGGCGGAGGCATCCGCACCGGATGAAACGGCAGGGATACAGGCAGGAACGGAATTGTCAGGAATGACAGATACAGAAGAAACTGCAGAAACGTCTGGAACAGCAGATGCCCAGAAAACGATGGAGTCCCAGGAAACAGAGAGTATGCAGAATCGGGAGGGAGAACAGAAGGCGGAAGCGGACACAGATGAAACAAACAGCAATAAGGAAAACGTAAAAGAGACGGCGGCACAGCCGGATGAGGCACAGACATATTTAAAACAGGGGTACTATGTGGTGCGGCAGGGGGATAATCTGGCTGCGATCTGCCGGAAAATATATCAGACAACAGCCATGATGGACAAAGTATGCGAGGCAAACGGGATTGATGATCCGGATGCAATCTATGCAGGCCAGTATCTGACGCTTCCGAATTAACAAAGCAGCCGCTTCTAAAAATAAGATGAAACATCCAGGGAATAATGCTATAATATCGAAAGATCAGTGTGAAAAAAAGATTTTTCACACACAGGATTTGTGTTTACGCACAAACTTGAGATGCCCGAAATGGGCAAGAACGAGGTTTAAGATGAAAGAGAGATTGGTATGGCGGAAAAAAACAAGAGAGGATTTCATACGGTAGAAGAACCGGATATGGAAGAGTATGAACGCAAGCTGCGTGAACATCGGGTAAAAGTAGTCAGAAGAACCGTTATTCTGATCGTTACCGTACTGGCAGTTTCTGCGGGACTCTGGGTGTTTATGGCACTGCGCCATTATGAGAATTTTGACGTGGGATCGTCTGTTGACAGGGCTGATACGGAGGCTACAAAGTTTGCAGATTTTGGGGGGAATATTTTAAAATACAGCAACGACGGTGCTTTTTATACGGATACGGCAAACGAACTGATCTGGAATCAGACCTATGAGATGACCGATCCACAGATTGATATTTGCGAAGATTACCTGACAATCTATGATAAAAAGGGAACTATGATCTATATCATGACAAAGGAGGGAATCTTAGGCGGAATAGAAACGACAATGCCGATCCAGCAGGTGCGTGTGGCATCGCAGGGAACGGTGGCGGTTCTGATGAAAAAAGATGCTTCCGGTTATCTTGCAATGTATGATAAAACAGGTGCAAAATTAACGGAAGGAGAGATTCACGGTGCAAAAAAAGGGTATCCGGTCGCGATTGCATTGTCATCGGATGCCGTAAGACTTGCAGTTGCCATGTTGGACATCAATGATGGAAGTATAAAAAGTACGATTGCTTTTTACAATTTTGGAACAGCAGGAGAAAGTGAAATTGATCATGTAGTCGGAGCACAGACGTTTCCGGATACCGTGATCCCGGAAATTGTTTACCTGGCGGATGACAGGCTTGCGGCATTCTCGGATACCGGAGTGATCCTGTTTGAGGGATCTCAGAAATCAAAACAATCCGGAACGATCCCTTTTGAAAAAGAAGTGAAGAGTATTTTCTATAATGATAATTATATTGGCTGCGTGATAAGCAATGAGGATGAGGCAGTGACACATCACATAAGTGTCTATGATCTGGATGGAAAAAGCGTTCTGGAAAAAGATTTTACAATGGAGTATACAGGTGTGGAATTTCTTGCGAACAATGAGATTTGTATTACAAATGAAAACGCATGTGATATATACACCATACATGGGATATATAAATTCCATCATGAGTTTGAACAGACATTGTATAAGATCATTTCGGAGAGTGGCGCACTGAATTATACATTGATACTGGAAGATACAACAGAAAAAATAAGACTGAAATAAGGAGCATACATATGAACTGGGTTTTGCTGCTGGTATTGCTGATACTGGGATACAATATTATAAGAGGATATAGAAAAGGATTTTTGCGAATTGTGTATTCCCTGGTATCGTGGGTCATAGTACTTACATTTGTTACCGTTGCAACACCATACATTAATACGTATCTGATGGAACACACGACACTATATGAAAAGATTGAGCAGCAGTGCAGTGAACAGATAAAAAGATCCGTAGAGGAAAAACAGAGATCCATTCAAAATGAAAGCAGTCCGGATAATCAGAAATTGTCACAGTTTGGGATTATGCTGCCGGACTCAGTGGTAAATGATATTTTTGAGAAGACCGGAAATATGGCGGGAGAGATTATAGAACAAAGTGGCCTGTATGATGAGATAGCAAAACAGATTGCAGAATTTGTGGTAGAGGGAATTGCATTTCTGATCGCATTGGTCGCAGCGTGGACCATCGTGCATGTGATAGCGCGGGCGTTAAGAATTGTTTCACGGATTCCGGTACTGAGCGGGGTAAATCGTACACTCGGTGTATTTGCCGGTGGGATATACGGACTGATACTGGTATGGATCGGGTTTTACATGATAGCTGTGACAAGTACGAGCGAAATGGGAAGTGCCCTGGTTGCCTGCATATATCAGAGCAGATTGTTAAAATACCTGTATGAAAACAACGTAATTCTGACACTCATTATGAATTTTTTATAGACAGAAAAAAAGTGTTGACATATCCGGACAATGATGGTAGTATAAAAGTCCACTGCGAAAGACAAGCACTTTTGCTGGGGCGGGAAAAAGATACTTGATTGTTTATCTTTTGGAAAATAAAAAAGTTATTGACAAACAGAACAACACATGATAAGATATCAAAGTTGTCGCGTTTAAGATAACAGATCGGACAAAACCGATTGAAAGAAAACTTTTCAAAAAAATGAAAAAGTTCTTGACAAAACAGACTTGATAAGATATAATAAACAAGCTGTCGCCGAGAACGACAACAAAACAAAGAACCTTGATAACTGAACAGTGAAATAACCTTGAAAGATTCAATGAATTT